>JABLTR010096121.1_pt1 | contig 69390 bp, 74 predicted proteins | sample 7160071 | NCBI WGS metagenome assembly JABLTR01 (sample SAMN14651230, study PRJNA627086) | human gut metagenome | isolation source: feces | host: Homo sapiens | reverse complement strand
GCCGGAGCATCCCTTCTCCACCTGCAACCACGGCAAGGGCTTCTACACCGATTTTGGAAAAGCCGGCAATTACATCTTTGATGGTACGACGGTCAAGGTGAAGGATGCCCGAAAGCAAGATTGCGGCGTGATCTACGAGCTGGAGTTTTACGACAGAAAGCAAAACATGGAGGAAACGATGATGGACAGAAAAATGGTGAATTTTCTCAGGGAACAGTATCCCCCCGGCACCCGCATCCGGCTGAACGCTATGGACGATCCCCATCATCCCATTCTTCCCGGCACCGAGGGCGAAGTAGACTTCGTGGATGATGAGGGGCAAATTTTTATGAAGTGGGACAATGGCCGCACGCTGCCGCTCATCCCCGGCGAGGACAGCTTCACCGTGCTGCCGCCCAAGCTGACCACCCTCAAGCTGTATATGCCCCTGACCGCCGATCTCTATGAGCGGAACGAGTACGGCGATCTCGATGACAGCAGCACATTGCTGGAGGGCCGTGAGCTGCGCGGCTATCAGGATCAGATCATGGCGGCGCTGGTGAAAAACCGGATGCCGGAGGAGGCAGAGCGTGGCATCATGCATTGGTATGATAAAGCCGACAACGTTGACCGCAAGGTGCGCTCCGCCGTCTTCGCCGTGGAGGTGCGTGACCGACAGCTCTGGGGCGTGGCGGAATGCCGCGTCGCCGGGGAATTATCGGACACAGAGCTGGAAACCTTAAAGGAATACCTCACCGGACAGGCTTCGGACGGCTGGGGCGAGGGGTTTGAGCAGCGGGAGATTTCCGTGGATGACGGCGGTGAATTGTATGTCCACTTTTGGAACTCGGACGAGTGGAGCATCCAAACGGAACAGGAGCTTTTCTCCCCCAAGCTGGCGGATGGACTGCCGGAGCTGTGCTTTTCCACGCTGCCCGGCACCGGGACTCTCATCTGCATCAAGCGTGGTGAGAGCGGCTACTATCCAAGCGACTGGTCTACAGATGACCCACAGCAGAACCGCGAACTGGCAGACTACAACAACGAGCGGCTCGGCGTGACAAAGGAGCAGGAGGAAGCCATGAAGAACGGCAGTATGTTTGGTTGGAACTCTCCCGGCGCAGATCCCGCATTCCAAAGGCAAATGCAGCAAGGGGGAATGACGCTTGGCTGAGAAAATATTCTGTGTGTATCTGGCAAAAGATGGCGTTCCCTACAACGAAGCCTACGCCAAGTTGGACTTGCCCACCACGCCATGGGAACTGTGGGATGTGCTGGACAAGCTTCGGCTTAGAGACGGCGAGATCCTGTACATGGAGATCGACGATTACTATGCCTTTGAGTATCTCGCTCCCCATTTAGAAAAACTGGATATTAGTCTCAATGAACTCAACGACCTTGCCGCACAGCTTGCGGCGTTGGATGAGGTACAAGGAATCGCCTTTGAGGGAATGTTCTCCATGGAGGTGCAGAAAAAAGTAAACGCCAACGGCGGTATCATCACAATGCAGGATATGAGAGATCTGGCGGTCAGCGCAAGAGCCGACTGTTATCATGTAGTGGATGCTGCAGACGATGCTGCCCTCGGCCGGTTTTACGCAGAAAACGATTTTATTCCAGAGCTGGATGGAGTGTCGGATACTGTATTTAAGATGTTGGACTTCGCCGGTATCGGAAGAATGATGCGTCAAGGGGAAAATGGCGTCTTTGTTGGAAGCCTTTATGTACTGTGCGTCGGCGAGTTGACTGCTGCGCCGCCCTGCCCCAAGGAGCTGCCACCGAAGCCAAGCCACTTGTTTCGCCTGACCCTTGGCCTGCACCCTGACTTCAAAGATGCGCGCACGGCGACATTGAACCTTCCGGCGACCGAAGCGGAATTGTCCGCTGCACAGGAGCAGCTCGGCACACTGGAATGGGAAAACGCAGTTGTCCTCGACTATGACGGTGTTATCCCAAATGCCGCCAATTTTGCGGATCTGCCTATGGAAATGAATGCATTCAACAGCTTTTCTGGAGCCGTGCGGGATATTCCTTTCCCTGATAGGCAAATCCCAAAGCTGAAGGCCCTGCTGGAGCAGTTTGAGGTGAAAGATATTGGGACTGCAATGCAGCTGGTGGAACATCTGGAGGATTATAACCTCACGCCGAAACTCAGCTCACCGCAGGAGACTGCCATCGACCAGCTTCATTTCATGACGGACGAACATTCGGTGGAACTGTTGCTCCCTCATGTAAACCTCTATGCCTACGGCTGCGACATCATCAGGGAGGACAACGCAGTTCTCTCGCCCTACGGCCTACTGCACCGCGCAGACTATCAGCCCATGCTGGAGCCGATCCAGCAATCCCATGAATCGGAGATGACGATGTAATGAATAATAAGCAGTTACAAAACGAGAATGAGATATCTCTGCCTTGCACATCGCAGGAGCAATTTGATGCATCCCAATGTGGACCGTGCATATTGAGCGATGAGGAGAAAATAATTCTTTCTGCCATGGTTCTGCAAAAGGGCGAGGCGGAGGCAGGGGCAATTTTCGCAAATTCACCGGGGCGGCTGCGCGATTACACGATCCTCAAAGGCATCAACAGCTATGCTGCATTGGGCAGGTACTACCTTGCCCACGAGACTTCGGTGCCGGAGGAGCTATACGAGTACATGGATCTGGGCGCGATTGGCTGTCGGTATGAGGACGAACACCCTGGCGTGTTCATCGGCAGCGATTATGTGCAATATCCATCTGTCGAACAGAGGGCGTCGATGGAAATGCAGATGATGTGATACCACCTGATTCCCGTCATGATCAAAGTATAAGCTTATTGCGGCAGGCACTGCTTTGCAATGTATGCAATGAGATCCTCCGGCGTGAGCGCAGCACCAGCACATGGAATCTCACGCCATACTCGCTGTATAGAAGGGTCCGGATCGCACATCGCAGCTATCATCGCCAGTCGTATCTCTTTTCTCACCTCTTCCAGAGTCGTATGGTTTTTTCGTGCAACTTTCCTCAATGCGGCTTCCGCGTCAATATTTCTTCTCTTCATTATGTTTCTCCCTTCTAATTTGTTTTGAACGGTACTCGTTCTTATAGAACTATAATAACACCGTGAATTTGGGGGAAAATGACGAAGCCTGTCGAAAAAAACAGAGACCTGCAAAAAACAAGTCTCTGCGTCTGCAACAATTATTGTAATTCCGCGATTAGGGTATCCAGCACATTCATTACCTTGCGTTGCCCCTCTGGAGGGAGTGCTTTCAACTTCTCTGAAATCTCAGTAGCATGAAGCATCGTTGCCGTGTTCAGGGCATCTTGAAGAAGTTCATCTGTCCCTACATTGAGCGCATTGGCAATGGCGACCAGCTTTTCCAACTTTGGAGCCTTTACTCCTCGCTCTACTACGCTCATGTGGTCAACACTGTAGTCCACAGCGGCAGCAAGCGCTTCCTGCGTCATGCAAGCCCTCTCACGGGCAGCTTTGATTCGTTTTCCCAATGCGATCTGATCCATACAGCAATCTCCTTTTGAACGGTATCCGTTCTTAAAGTATATGGGAGATGCCGTTTGTTTCACAGGAGCGCACGGAACGCAGACCGTTCTATAAGAACGGGACAGAACAAAAAACAGTATGTCAAGAGGCCGTATACCCGGATGGGGAAAAGCGGCCCCTTCTTTTTTGCGCTCATTTTGTCTCCTGTTCCGGGATAAGAGCCTCGGAAAGGAGCAGAAATGCGTGAAGAAAAACTATTGAATTATTTGAAAGGTGCCTGTACCGGGCGAAAGTACAGAGCGAGCAGTGCTGAACTGGAAGCTGTTCTCGGAATCAGCGGAACAGATCTGCGAAAGCTGGTAAATCGCATGCGACGTAAGGGCGTTCCTATTGGGAGTGATCGATGCGGATACTTCTACGCTTCCACTGCTGGCGAAGTCTACTCCACGATCCAACAGCTCAAAACCATGGAAAACGGTCTTGCGGCAGCAAGGCGCGGATTGGAGCAGTCACTGGATGCCTTTCCCTTGAGAGAAGGTGCATCTTGAACAGCTTTATCCCTTGGGTGGGAGGCAAGGGCAAACTGCTGTGGATCATCAACAAAATGGCTCCATATCACTACAGGCGGTTCATCGATGTCTTCGGCGGCAGCGGCACGGTCACTATGAACCGTCCTATCCGGCATGGATGCATGGAGGTCTACAACGATTTCAATGGGAACCTCACAAACCTGTTCTGCTGCGTAAAAAACCGAACCCTCGCGCTGTTGGCAGAGTTGGGCTTCTTGCCTTTGAACACACGGGATGACTTCAATGTCCTCTATAAGTTTCTTTCCAAAGGGGAGTTCACAGATGACTACCTGCAGGAAGAAATGGAATTAACAGAGGTCTATCTCAAGCCACCCGACTCCGAAGCTATCCGTGCGCTCCTGTTAGAGCGTGCGCCTCGTGGAAGTATCCGCCGTGCGGCGGACTACTTCAAGTTGGTACGGTACAGCTTCAGCGGCAGTGCCAAGTCTTTCGGCGGCAAGCCCTGCGACATTCGCCGCTTCTTTCACCTGATTTGGGAATGTTCCCGCAGGCTGGCAAATGTCATCGTGGAGAATAAGGACTTCGAAGATGTCATCCGCCAGTATGACCGAGAGGATGCCTGGATCTACTGCGACCCGCCCTACTTTGAGGCAGAGTGCTATGAGGTAGGCTTCCCCAAAGCAGATCATCAACGGCTCCATGATACGCTCCTGACCTGCCGCGGGTATGTCATGGTGTCCTACAACTACTGCCCGTACATCTGCGAACTTTATAAGGAATTTTATATCTTCCGCACCGTCCGTCCCAACAGCATGTCCCAGACGGCAGGCAGTGAATATGAAGAAGCTATCATCACCAACTATGACCCCCGCAAAGCCTGTTGGCAGCTGACTTTGGAGAGCCTGCTGGACGGTGATAACGACACCCGATACGAACTGATGCACGAACCAGAGCGCCCCATCAAAACCACGATCAAAGAAAACGAAGGAGGAATCGTATTATGAACTTTATTCTTACCAGAGACAAGGCCATCACCATCGCGCCCGCAGCGCTGAAGCTGAGTGGCATCCCCGATGATGCGAAGCTGGAACTGACCACACTGGACGGCGCGGTCATCCTGACAAGGTCCAAGATGACCGCAATGGAGTATGTCAAGCTGCTCACGGAGTTGACTGCCCATGTCGGTCAGATGCTTCTGACCCTGCGGGATACCTGCGGCCACTGCGACGAGTGCGACGAGGACGAGTGCGCTTGCAGAGATCTGCCCATCGAGGAACTGATTCGCCCCGCGGTCACCGTCCCCGATTGGGCCAGAGAGGAAGCGGATATCCCGTCCGATGCCAAGCTGGGCTGCTATGTGGATGAGGACTCCGGCGAGATCACCGTCTGCGAGACAGATTATGAGTATGACCTCTCCGATGTCCCGCCTGCGATCCTGTTCGCCCTGCGTCAGTCTGGCTGTTGCCTGTCTGTGCTGGAAGATGTGCTGATGGAGAACGATATCGTCTACGACAAGTGACGACTCCGGTGTTCAAAGGATCGAGGTGATGACACAAATGAATGAAACTTACCTGTACCGTGGGTCTGCAAAAGAAGCAAAACGCCGGGATGAGCTTCCTCTGTGGCGGGAGAGCCACAAGGCCAATATTGCCTGTCGTGAAGCCATTGAGGATGCTATCCGCCGAAACTTCGACGGGATAAACCTGGACCCGGAGTGTCTTACTCCCGTGCTGGAGGAGTACGGCTACAAGCGCACCGAGTGGGTGCTGGCAGCAACCTTGCGGGAACTCAAGTGGGACGGCCGTTTCCGCCCTGCGAATAAGGATTGGGCGACACGGCACCATGTGCCGCAGGATGAACGGCATATTGCCGATATCACCGTTCGAAGCCATCCAGCTGTGCTGGATGGCTTCGTAGGCCTCTATCGCAAAGCGTATCAGAAGCTGGGGCTGTTTGGCTCCGAACATTGTATCGGTGACCGCGCCGAGCAGGATTATACCGGCAAGGTGTTGGTGCTGTCGCCGGATACACTGAAGGAATCCTATTGGAGTCAGGAAAACCAGCTGTGGTACGCCCATGACGGCTTCGGATGCAGCCCCACCGCCATCGGGCGCTCGGTACGCTGCACCTGCCTGGGCGACGGCGAGATGACCCGTTGGAATCGAGATGAGTTCATCGGTGTGCTGGACGAGAAGTTCCTGCCCGAATGGGCGCAGGAGAAGCTGGCGGAGCTGACTGCGCCTCGGCAGGAGGAAAGTGCCATGGGTGAGATGAAATTGGAATGATCGGAGGTGAGACAAGTGCAGCGCATCTTTATCGACAACCATGACCGCATCCTCTGCTACGGCAACCCTGCCGGTTACATCACAGAAAAAGAAGCGGTGGTGGACACCATGTTCCAAACGCAGGAGCTGGAGAGTTTTCTGCAAAAGCAGGCACTCACCATCCGCTGGGAGGACGGCGTCTATGACCGCCTCCTGTTGGGGCAGCGCAGCGGCCGCTTCGACCCGGAGGCTCCGCCCCTGAAGAACTGCCGTGTGTGGCAGCTCTCACGGGACAGCCCCATCAATGTCCGTTTCGTTTCCTATGAGACGATGGTACAGCGCTTCGGTCAGCCAAGCCGAAAAAGCTATGAGATGGTCTATGACGGTCAAGTTGGGACCAACGACTTGGAAGAGATCTACACCATCTTTCGCAATCCTGTCCCCGGCTATGACGGCCGACCCATCGGCATCTCGGATGTGCTGGAACTATACGACGAAGGCGGCAGCGAGTTCTATTACTGCGACCGCATCGGCTTCCAGCAAATCGAGTTTGCGCCCCAGCAGGAAATGAATATGAACCTGTGAAATAAGCACCTGACCGGGTGCTTTTTTCATATCCAAATCAGAAAAGGAGGAATCCCAATGCCCAAAGTTCAAGCCAAAGCAACAACTCCCACCCCTGCACCGGATACCCCGCTCCCCGTGGAGTACGCCGTGCGCATCTATCCCGTGAAGGACAGCAAGTACACCCTCGCCAATGCCAACGTGGACATCAACGGCATCTTTGCCATCCGCGGCGTGAAGATCATTCGAGGTGAGAACGGCCCCTTCGTCGCCATGCCTCAGTACAAGGACGGGCACGGCGACTACCACGACATCTGCTTCCCCTGCACAAAGGAGGCCCGCCAGCAGTTCAACGATGCGGTGCTGAACGCCTACGAGCAGTCGCTCCGGCAGGCCCAGCAGCCGGACAATGCTCCCGCCGCGGAGCAGGTCATGTAAGTCACCCACAATACGAAACATATAACTTGTAGGAGGAAATTATCACATGAAGAAGTTTATCAAGAACACCGCCAATTCCATCCGCACCAAGGCCATCCGCCTTGCCGCCACCCGCCGCTCCGGTGAGGGCTACATCGACACCGCCGTCAAGATCCTCATCGCCGTGGTGCTGGGCGCTCTGCTGCTGGCCGGTCTGTACGCCCTGTTCGGTGATGTGGTCATGCCCACCCTGAACGAGCGCATCACGAATATGTTCAACTACGCCGGCGCGCTGGGCGGCTGATCCGTGGCATCCGTCCTGCAGGGGACGCTGTTCCTCATCGGACTTATGAGCGCGGCATGGACAGATCTCCGGCACAGGCAGATCTATGACCTTTCCAGTATCGTCGTAGCAGCGGCGGGGCTGATCTCTTTCAGCCCCGCCCGGCTTCTCGGCCTGGCGCTGGCTGTCCCATTTTGGCAGGCAAGCCGGAGAGGACGCGGCGGCATGGGAGATGCGCTGCTTATCGCCGCTTCCGGCTTCCTGCTGGGCTTTCTGCGCGGAGTCGCCGGACTGGTGCTGGCACTGGTGCTGTACTGCCTTTTCTACCTTGCAATAGCCGCCCTGCACAAGATCCGCAGGCAAGAGCGTCCACCGGAGAGCTACCCATTTGCACCCTTCCTTGCGGCAGGCTTTTTTACCGCATATATCATCTAATACAAAGGAGGCTCGCTCCATGAGCATTTTCAAAAACCGCACGGTCATCGGCGTCATCTGCATTCTGCTGGCGCTGGTGATCTGCTTCGGCATCACGCCGCTGTTCAATCAGAGCATCAGCCAGAAGGCGGAGATCGTCCGCGTCACAAAAGACATTCACGCCGGCGAACTCATCACTAAGGATATGGTCACCACGACCGAGGTCGGCTCCTATAATCTCCCCTCCGGTATCCTGCGCGAGAAGGACAATGTAGTGGGCAAATACGCCAAGGCGGACCTTGCCGTTGGCGATTATATTCTCGCTGCCAAGCTCTCGGACGCGCCTGCCGCCGAGAATGCGTATCTCTATAATCTGGATGGCACGAAGCAGGCCATCTCCGTCACCATCAAGAGCTTCGCCACCGGACTCTCCGGCAAGCTCCAGAGCGGCGACATCGTATCGGTCATCGTGGCGGACTACCCGGAGGACGGCGAAACCACCATCCCCGCCGAGCTGCAGTATGTGGAGATCATCTCTGTTACCGCCAGCACCGGCTATGACGCCAATACCGGTGAAGCCACAGAGGAGGAAAAGGAGCTGCCCTCTACCGTGACCTTCCTCGTCCTGCCGGAGCAGGCCAAGGTGCTGGCGGAGCTGGAACAGGTCGCCAAGCTCCACTTGGCTCTCGTCTACCGCGGCACAACAGATGGCGCAAGGCAGTTCATTGAGGCGCAGGACGCACTCATCGAGGAGTTGTACACTGAGCCGGAGGAAAGCACCATTGAGGAGGGCGAACCCACCGAGCCTGCCGCACCGGAGAGCGAGGTGACGGAATGAATTTCAGAAAAGCCAGCATCTTTCAGCGCGATACGGAGAAACCGGAAGTGCAGAATGACAGCGGTGGTATGCTGGCGGTCTGGGGCAGCCCCGGCAGTGGGAAAACGGTGACAGCGGTAAAGATCGCAAAGGCGCTCTCCGCCAAGAAGAAAAATGTTATCCTTCTGCTCTGCGATATGAGCGCTCCCATGCTGCCGTGCATCTGCCATGCGGACGCTCTGGAGAGCAAAGGCTCTCTTGCCAGCGTCCTTGCCGCCGCCCGCATCAGCGAAAACCTCATCAAACATAACCTCGTCACCTTCAAGCACAACAGCTATCTCGCAGCGCTGGGACTCCTCGAATTGCAGAACGAATACAGCACCCCGCCCTTCGCGCAGAAGCAGGTGGTGGAGCTGTTGGACGGGCTGCGTCAGATCGCACCCTATGTTATCGTGGACTGCGGCAGCTACATCGCCAACGATATCCTCTCCGCCGTGGCGCTGATGGAAGCAGACAATGTCCTGCGTCTTGCCAACTGCGACCCCAAAAGCGTCAGCTACTTCTCCAGTCAGCTTCCTTTGCTGGAAGATGCTGAGTGGGATGTAGACAAGCAATATAAGGTGGCGTCCAATGTGAAGCCCTATCAGGCGGCAGACCATGTCGGCAAGGCACTGGGCGATGCGACCTTCGTGCTGCCCTATTCGCAGGAGTTGGAAGAACAGTATCTGGGGCGAGATCTCCTCGCTGACCTCGCCCTCAAGGACAGCCGCCCGTTCCGCAAGGAACTGGAAAAGATCATCGCGGAGGTGTTTTGATATGGCACTTGGCGAAAAGCGAAACGGCACGATCTTTGCCGCAGACGCAGAACGGCGGGACGCGCCGGAATATCAGGTCACCTCGGAGCCGGAAGTCGTCCCTGTCGTGGTGGATGACACGCCGAACCGCACATTGAACACCGATGTTGGCGCGCTCGGGCGGGCACATAACCTGTTCTTTGCTCCTGAGACAGCGGGAAAGGACTTCAATTCCGTGCTGCGGGAGGTGCAGGAGTACATCTCCGGCGCCTACGCCGCACTCATCACCGAAGGCGGCGAGGACTCCAAGGAACAGCTCATGCGCTATATCACCAAGTATCTGCAGGACCGGCGTATCGCCGTAGCAGGCATGACACAGACGGAGCTGGTGGACGCCATCTATTCCGAGATGGCGGAGTTCGGCTTCCTGACCCGCTATATCTACGCCGACGGCATTGAGGAGATCAACATCAATTCGTGGCGGGATATCGAGGTGCAGTATTCGGACGGTCGAAGCGAAAAGCTCACGGAACACTTTGATTCGCCGGAACACGCGCTTGCCGTCATCCGGCGAATGCTCCACGCCTCCGGTATGGTGCTGGATAACGCCAGCCCTCTGGTCACGGGGCATCTGACCCGCAACACCCGTATTGCCGCTATGAAGTCCCCCGTGGTGGATGAGGATGTGGGTGTTGCCGCCTCCATCCGAATCGTCAACCGCCACAATCTCAGCCGTGAGGATCTGCTCCGCAGCGGTACGGCCACAGCGGAAATGCTGGACTGGCTTTCCGTATTTTTGCGCTATGGGATTTCCATCTGCGTGGCGGGAGCCACCTCCTCCGGCAAGACCACGGCGGCAGGCTGGCTGCTGACCACGATCCCAGACAGCAAACGCATCTTCACCATTGAGAACGGCTCCCGTGAGCTGGAGCTGGTGCGGGAGGAAAACGGTAAGGTAGTCAACTCGGTGGTCCACACCCTGACCCGCGACAGTGAAAATGAGCGTCAGCGGATCGATCAGATTGCGTTGGTGGATATCTGCCTGCGCTTCAACCCGGACATCCTGGTGGTGGGTGAGATGCGCGGCGCCGAGGCCAATGCCGCGCAGGAGGCCGCCCGCGTGGGCGTGGCGGTGTTGACCACCATCCACTCCAACTCCTGCGAGGCGACCTACCGCCGCATGGTGTCCCTGTGCAAACGAGCCGTGGATATGTCGGACGAAACGCTTCTCAGCTATGTGACGGAGGCATACCCCATCGTGGTCTTCTGCAAGCAGCTGGAGAACAAGCAGCGCCGCATGATGGAGATCATGGAATGCGAGATCCTGCCCAATGGGGATCGCCGCTACAACACGCTGTTCCGCTATGTCATCACGGAGAATCACATGGAGAATGACAAATTTATCATTGAGGGACACCATGCGCAGGTGAACGAGATCTCCGTGAGTCTGCGCAAACGCCTGCTGGAAAACGGTATGCCCAACGAGGAGCTGCAGGCACTTTTGAACCCGAAGAAGGAGGCGAACGCCACTTGACAGCCCTATTACTGGTCGCCTGCGTCGGTATGATCACCGGCGCATTTTTCATTTTCCGCATCTCGCCCATGGACTTTACGCTGGGTGTATTTCGTCGGTTGACCACCGGTCCCAAAAGCATCCGGGATGACATCAATGAGACGACCCAGCGCAAGAAGCCCGGCTTCTTCCGCCGTGAGATCCTGGAAACACAGACGATCCTGCAAGCCACAGGCAAGGAACAGAAGTTCCCCGCGCTGTGCGCGGCGTCGCTGCTGCTCTTTGCCATCGGTGCTGGTATCGCTATCGTTATGAACAACTTCCTGCTGGTGCCGGTGCTGGCGGCGGGCATGATGTTTCTGCCGTTCTGGTACATCAAGCTGACTGCCGGACATTACAAGAAAGACATCGCCGCCGAGCTGGAAACGGCGCTCTCCATCATCACCACGGCGTACCTCCGCAGCGAGGATCTGCAGACCGCCGTGGAGGAGAACATCAACTACCTGAATCCGCCCGTGCATGGTGTGTTCCGCAGCTTCCTCCTGCGGATCAAACATATCGACCCCAATATGGATACAGCACTGGCGGAGCTGAAAACCGCCATCGACAATGAGGTGTGGCAGGAGTGGTGCGAGGCCCTTGCCGCCTGTCAGTATGACCGCAGCCTGAAAACCACCCTCAATCCCATTGTGGCAAAGCTCTCGGATATGCGCATCATCAATGGGGAGCTGGAGAATCTCGTGTTCGCGCCCCGCAAGGAATTCATCTCCATGGCGGCGCTGGTGGTGCTGAATATCCCGCTGCTGTACTTTCTCAACAAAGACTGGTATGCAACCTTGATGACCACCGTACCCGGCAAAGCGGTGCTGGCGGTCTGTGCCGCCGCTATCTTTCTCTCCTTTGCCAGAGTGGTCAAGCTGACCCAGCCCATTGAATATCGGAGGTGACGGACATGACGATCTTACTGTTCCTTTTCGGCGTGGCCGTTGCCGCGGGCTTATTCTTCATTCTGGCAGACATTCTGAAGCTGCCCCGCCTCTCCACGGAGAAGGCCCTCCTGTCCGCAGGGCGAGCCGAGAAAAAGCGGATGAAGTCGCTGGACGCGATCTTCCTTGGCTGGGCCATCAAGCTCTCTCACTTCATCCGAATGGACGAGTACAAGCGTCATCGCATGGAGCGCACGCTGAGTGCTGCCGGCATGGATATGACGCCGGAGGTCTACTTGGCCTATACCATCCTCAAGCCTGCCGCCGCGCTGCTGGCGGTCATTCCGTGTCTGCTGATCTTCCCTCTGCTCTCGCCCATCGTGGTGCTGCTGTCGATATTGCTTTACTTCAAGGAGAGCCGCAAGACGGAGGAAAAGGTCACCGAACGCCGCGAGAAGATCGAGGGAGAGCTGCCCCGCTTTGTTGCCACAGTGGAGCAGGAATTGGGCGCAAGCCGCGATGTGCTGACGATCTTGGAAAACTACAAGCGTCACGCCGGTCCCGACTTTGCCCGTGAGCTGGATGTGGTGACGGCGGATATGCGCTCGTCCTCTTACGAAGCGGCACTGGTTCGTTTCGAGGGCAGGCTGGCGTCGCCCATGCTCTCCGACATCGTGCGCGGGCTCATCAGCGTCCTGCGCGGCGATGACGGGCGAATCTATTTCCAGATGCTCTCCCATGACATGAAACAGCTGGAGCTTCAGCGGCTCAAGGCGCAGGCGGCGAAGATCCCGCCCAAGATCCGTGTGTACTCCTTCGTCATGCTGGTCTGCTTTATGCTCATCTACATTGTGGTCATCCTCATGCAGATCCTCACCTCGATGGGAGGGCTGTTCGGATGAGAAACAAATGGAAGAAACGCTCCGGCGAGGGCTATATCGACACCTGCGTCCTCATCCTCTGCGCCATGCTGGTGATCGCATTGGCGGTGAAGGTGCTTCCGGTGTATGTGGCGAAGCAGCAGCTTGACACCTTCGCCGCCGAGCTGGTGCGGGAAGCCGAGATCACCGGCAGAGTCGGGAGTGAAACGGCCTCCCGCGCGCAGGTGCTGTCTGAACGGTTGGAGATCGACCCGGACATCCGCTGGTCCCGTACCGGCCGCATCCAGCTCAATGAGGAGGTGACGGTGACGCTGACCATGGATGTGGACATCGGCTTCGGTGGGCTTGGCAGCTTCCCCATTGAGCTGACGGCACAGGCCAGCGGCAGATCGGAGGTGTATTGGAAGTGAGAAAACGACTCTTGCGCTCCCGCTCCGGTGAGGGCTATCCCATGGTCATCGCTGTGACCCTCTGCCTGCTCATGCTCTTTATGGTCATAGCGGAATATTTCCGGGTGAACATCATCGTGCAGGGCGTGCGGGACGCGGTGCAGCAGGCGGTCATTGCCACGGTCAATGAGAACTATGACGATGTGTACCACTCTGTGCGGGAGGGCTATGCCGCAGGCTGGTTTCCGGAGGGGGACGGCGAGTGGTTCGAGTCCATCGACGCCGGTGACATCTACGGCAACCTGTCCTATATCCTCGGCCTTACCACAGATGGCGAAGGCTACATGAAATACGCCGGAAACGAGCTGGAGTATACGCTCTCCGACCTGTCCGTTCATATCTCCAACAACGCCATCGCCTCAGGCCGGAGCGAGGGGTATCTCGCAACCGCCACCCTCCATCTGGAGGTCCCCACCCGCTTTGCCGGACGGGTGCTTCCGCCCGTGAGCCTAAATCTGCAGGTGCAGGCCAAGTATATCCCGAAGTTTTAGTTCTTTTCACTTCTTGCAGTAGACTTCCGAAGAAAGCTGTGGTATGTTCGGGATAAGAAGAAAAATCACTGACCCCTACAAAGGAGGAGTTCGACCTATGACAGACAAAACAAAACGCATCATCCTCATTGCGGCAGGCGTCCTGCTCTGCGCGGCACTGGTGGTGGGGATCGTCAGCCGCCTTGCGGCGGTACCCATGCCCATTGACCCCGCCATCCCAGACGATACACCCAACACGAAAGATCCGGTTGTGAACATCAGCGATCCAGAGGTAAAGGTGGATACCAAGACGGATGGCGAACGGCATGATCCCGGAAGGGATGCTGACAGCTCCGGCACAGAACAGACCATTCAGGGTACGCCCACCAAGCCGGATGCACCGGAGCATCCCGGCAAGGTGGAGAAGGACCATGCGGCGGATGATGTGCCGGAAGCGGACCGTAACAAGGAAACGCCGCCCACCTACAAGCCGGAGCAGACTGAGGTAAAGCCACAGCCCACCGAGCCTGCGGGCGGCAGTACCAATGATGCCGGACAGGTGTATGTCCCCGGCTTCGGCTATGTGACGCCCAGCGGTCCCAACGATGGCGGAACACTGAATGATATGTATGAGAACGGCAACAAGATCGGTATCATGGGCGGCTGACCTCGCCCTTCCAAGAGAGACACGGCTGAGAAACGGCCGTGTCTCTTTTTATCTTCACGACTGGAGGAATGCGTATGAAAAGGGTCATATCCCTGATGCTGGCATTGGTGATAGTGATATCCGCCGCCGTTCCCGCCTATGCCACAGGAGATGGCAACTTTGATGGCGGTGGAGGCAGTATGGGGGACGGCACCAAGACCAACTACTGGAATCCCGGCATGGACGGCGTGAGAGTGTCTATCGTGGATGTGGGTTCCCATTCTGTGGTGCGAACCCCTATTGACTTAACCAACAAGGTTCCTATAGCAAATATTGCTCACTTCGGAAAGGTGTCCAAGTTGTCTTACAATGCAGGACGAGGATTGTCCGTATCGGTCAGCGGATATTCCTATCGAAACCCAAGTCAGAGTCTGCCCAAGATCATCTCTACGAGCAGCAGCAAGGCCAGCATTGCTGCCATCCGAAGCTATTTCACCGATGAACAGGTTATCCGTTCCATTGCTGGATACGCAGGAATTGACTTCGATACGCTCATTGGCGGAGACTACAAGCTGGTAGTGGAGCCGCTGGCCTATCTTTGCTATAACGGTCAGCAGTTCGCCATGACCGCCACGGAAGCGGCTCTGTATGATCAGGTCGTCAACGGCGATCTCAGAAAGAAGCTGGGTACGCTCACCCATAAAAATCTGCCGCTGGCGATTTTTCTGGAGGAAGCGGATCTCGGCTACGCCGCATGGTCCGGCAGCCGCACAGATAAGGCATCCAACGGCGACATCATCTCCTCTCTTGGTATTGGCATCGTCCGCTTCAACGAGGTGACCACGCCGCCCGAACCCGGCGAATATGACTACGAATACCGCGTCAACACAGAAGTCATCACCTCCGTGGAGGTGCGCGGCGGACAGTCCGACCCGGACAACCCTGTATCGGTACGCTTTAACATTCAGGGCAGGACTTACACTGTAAGCAATGTCTACTACCCGGATGGTGACAGCCAGCTGGCATGGGTGCGCTGGCGTACTCCCTCGGAACCCTGCGTCATAACGATTTCCGTCAGCGTGTACGGCGGCGGCTCGGCGCAGGGTACCATCACCTGCAATATCGTGGATCTGGACGGCAACGACCCGCCCAATCCCCTGGCGGATGACCGCAACAAGGGCTTCAGGCCGGCGTCTGTTCCCGAAAAGGAGCAGGTGACTTCGGCGTCCTGGGGCATCTGGTCACCGTGGTGGCAGGAGAATTGGGAGTGGGTAGAAAACTGGCAGAAATGCTGGCACACAGACCGCTGGACGGATGCGGACGGCAAGACCCACAGGGACCGCTGGTACCATTGGGTGGATAACGGCTGGTGGGAGGATCATGGCTGGTGGGAGTTTGACTACAACGGCTACTCCGCAAGCCTGACTGCATCCATGCGCATCACGCCGGACGAGAAGAGCCCCACGGCGACCGCATCTACGCTGAAAAGCGGCTATGGCGTTCAGGAGAAGGTGACCGCAAAAGTCACCACAAATCAGAGTGCGGCTGTCACGGCGGCGCAGAATGCCGTGACCTATTTCCCGGAGTTTGGCTATGAGAGCTATTGGCGGCTGCTGGAGGCAGAAATCTCCGGGCGAAGCACGACCTTCCAATTCAAAGCCAACCCCTACAGCACCTACAACCGCCGCACCCACTTCACGCCCATTTGGTATCCGGACGGCAGCTATACGCCGTATACCTGGCTCCTGGACTGCTGGACACCCACGGGAATGCTCAGTATGAACCTGACGGACAGCGTCACCATCCGGGGGAATCTCTGGGAGGAGTGGCATATTGCTCCCGCAAAACAACGATAGAAACGGAGGAATCTATGAACAACACAAAACGCAAACGCCTTTGTGCGGCACTGTTGCTGTCCCTGCTGTTGGTCTGCGTGATGGGTACCACGGCCTTCGCTGCCGGTACCGGCGATGTGGCCGGTGCGGTGGAAAGCACATGGCAGACGGCATCCGGTCAGATCAAGACCGTGGTGAACAATGTAGTCTTTCCCGCCATCGACCTGATCTTGGCGGTGTTTTTCTTCGCCAAACTTGGCACGGCTTATTTTGACTACCGAAAGAGTGGCCAGTTCGAGTGGACGGCGCCCGCCATCCTGTTCGCCTGCCTGGTGTTCACGCTGACAGCACCACTGTACATCTGGCAGATCATCGGGATTTGAGGTATAGGCAATGACATTTTACGAACAGGAGCTTCGGAAGATCGTCGGAGAGCGATACCCCGACGCCACCTATGTGGGCAGAGCCTGCTATGTGCGTCTGAGCGATATGAACCGGGCAAAGATTCAATTTGTCACTGGGATCGTCGCCAATCAGTACAATGCCCTGCAGCTGACAATTCTCAACCGCAGCGAAGGGCAGGTGGATGCCCTGCGCCTGCGCTTCTCGGATCTGTTGGGGACAAAGATGACCTCAAATCCCAATTTCCGAAACGGCGTGGAGCCGCACATTTGGGATGACTATGGAAAGGTGAGCTGGTATGTGTATCACCCCACCCGGCAGGACTATGAGGTGCTGTCCGATGCGGTGTCAGACTATCTGGAGGTATTTCAGGATATGAGCCAGTCCGCTGACCGGGCGTGGGAGCAGACAATGTAACAAAAGCGTGATTTGAAGGCCGTACCAGCTGTACGGCCTTTGCCATATCCCAAAGCAGCTGGTGCGGTCTCACCAGGAGGTGAAACCGATCAATGTTCATTTGGGATTTTGTTGCCGCCAAGGTATTAGGCCAGATCGTGGACTGGTTCTACAGTCAGATCGTAGGCTTTCTCGGCAACTTCTTTTCGGAGATGGGAAACATGGGCGCGGAGCTCTTCACCATGGATTGGGTGCAGAGCATCGTGCTGTTCTTCTCTTATTTGGCATGGGCACTCTACGGCACAGGACTGGTGGTGGCATGCTTCGAGACTGGCGTAGAGTATTCCAGCGGCCGCGGCAACATCCGTGAGACCGCCCTCAATGCCATCAAGGGCTTTATGGCGGTCAGCCTTTTCACCGTTGTTCCGGTCCGGCTTTATGAGCTGAGCGTTTCTCTGCAAGGGACCTTCACCGCGGCGCTCACCGGCTATGGGACATCCATCGGGGATGTGGCCGGAGAGGTCATGCAGGAGTTCAGTGCCGTGGAATCGCTGACCGATTTGGCATCCGGCCCTTTTCTCGGCTTCGGCAGCATCACCAGCGGGATCATGATCCTGTTCTGCATCATCCTTATGGCGTATGCGATCATCAAGGTATTCTTCGCCAATCTGAAGCGCGGCGGCATCCTGCTCATCCAGATCGCCGTGGGAAGCCTCTATATGTTCAGTGTCCCTCGCGGATATACGGATGGCTTTATCCAATGGTGCAAGCAGATCATCGGCTTGTGCCTGTCGGCATTCCTGCAGGCCACCATTCTTGTTGCAGGACTCATGGTATTTAAGGACCATGCCCTGCTGGGTCTGGGACTCATGCTCTCGGCCGGTGAGATCCCCCGTATCGCCGGAGCCTTTGGACTGGATACCTCCACCAAAGCAAACCTCATGAGTGCGATCTACACGGCGCAGGCTGCCGTCAACACCACGCGCACGATCGTACAGGCGGTGGCCCGATGAGAGGATTGACAATGGGCAGCTTATTTGATGGCATTGGTGGCTTCCCCCTGGCGGCTGTCCGCAAAGGGATCACGACGGTATGGGCTTCGGAGATCGAAGCCTTCCCCATCGCGGTCACAAAGCTGCGGTTCCCCCGCATGACGCATGTGGGCGACATCACAAAGCTGAATGGTGCAAACCTGCCGCCCGTGGACATCATCTGCGGTGGCAGCCCGTGCCAGGACCTGTCCGTCGCTGGCGCAAGGGCAGGTCTTGCGGGGGCGCGTTCCGGTTTGTTCATGGAGCAGATGCGGATCGTGCGGGAGATGAGGGCGGCTGACCAGGAGCGAGGCCGTTTCGGTGTCGATATCCGCCCACGCTGGATGTGCTGGGAGAATGTGCCAGGCGCCTTTTCGAGTGGAACTCCGAAGTATGAGGATTTCCGGATCGTGCTGGAGGAGATCGTGCGCATCTCTTTTCCCGATGAGGTCATCCCAAGCCCTTATCCCGGTTCATGGCCGGATGCGGGCGAACTCAGAGTGGGGGATGAGTTCTCTTTGGCATGGCGCTGCTTGGACGCTCAATATTGGGGCGTTGCGCAGCGTCGAAAACGCATTTTTCTTCTTACTGACTTCGCTGGGCTGCTTGCACCGCAGCTTTTATTTGATGTTTTTGGCGAGGAGGAAAACTGCGAGGAGGAGGTCATTTAAGTGTATCACTGCGACCCAAACGGGCAGATGACAATGCTCGACGCGGGAGCGCCCGAAAAGGCTGCCGAACCGCAAAAGCGCAGACCCCAAAAGCAGGATTCCGAACTGGTCTCGATCCCGTATTTTTATTTGGATCTGAGATCTGGTCATGTCGACCTGTTCGGGCAGCGCCATTGGGAATTGCGTTCCCCATATCGTCATAATAAGCGTCCTCTCAACACCGGAGTTGCACCTCGAAAGCCGATCCGGTCGTCGCTGTCCAGCATATTGGAGGCGTACCCAGCTCTAAAATATTATCTGTCGAAAACAGCCTGTATGGGCATCCTGCGCCGCGCTTTTGAGCGCGGCAAAGAACTGCCGAAGAAACTGGCGCGTGCGCTGAAGATCCAGGCGGGGCTTATGCAGCCGGACGGCCAACCTACGGATCTGAAGGCATTTCATGTCAACCAGAGGGACGAGGGCATCGACCTGCACGGTGTGTCCGGTGCTTTGATGGCGACCAACAATATGCAAATGCAGACCTTCGTAACGCAGCCGGATGAAGCCGTTGAGGGCTTTGACGGCTACAACGGTGACCTGACCGGCGATGTAGCAGCTACGCTCGGAGTCAACTGCGGAATGTCCACCGGCAGGAACGGGGTCATGGCTTTCGCCGCCAATCAGCGGGATGAGGTCCGTGACCTGCATGATGTGGCTGGCGCGCTTGGCGCACAGCCCGGAATGAAGCAGCAGACTTTTATCGCTGCTGCTTTTTCGGCAGGTCAGGGCAGCAAAGCCGGTGGTATCGGCTATCAGGAGGAATGTTCTCCTACGCTGAAAGCGGCAGAAAGCGGCACGAACATGGTGCCGTCTGTGCTGTGTCTTAACGACCAGGGCGGCCGCGTCATGGAGTGCAGTGAAAATGTGTCCGGTACTCTGCGGGCGCAGGAGCATGGACACCAGCCTCTCGTGTACGAAAACCATGGCATTGACAGTCGATATACCGGCCCGCACAAGGTAGCCCCTACCATGTCCGCAAGATACGGCACGGGCGGCAACAATGTGCCGCTGGTCGAGCAGGAAGCAGATGCCATCTGCATTGCAGGCAACACGGTCGACCGCCAGCCGCAGAACGGCGGCAACGGTCTTGGCTGTCAGGACGAATTGGCATACACATTGACCGCCACGGATCATTTATCTGGATATCCAGATAAGTGATCTAATCCCGAGGATTGAGTTATCCCGAGGAAGTCAGATGGGCCATCGGCTTTTTGTTGCGAGATAGTGTTTTTGCTGCTGTAATTCATGTTAAAACCTCCGGATAATAAATTTGCGGCGACCAGCTATGATCTGGTCGCCGCATTGTGAACACGATTAAAATGTGGTAAAATCAAGCCAAACCATAAAGGCGCTTTATCAACTCCTCATCGTTTGCCCATATTGGTTCAATAGTATCTCCCTCTGTGACCTTGGATACCTTTTGAATTGCCTGCCGCTTCATCTCAGTATCGGCCCATGCATAGATCCGGGTTGTGTTGACGTCGGCATGCCCAAGGAACTCCGAGAGGAGGACAAGCGGCATCCCGGCACGATACAGATGCATGGCACGGGAATGCCTAAGTTGGTGTGGATGTACTCGTTCTGGCACTTCAGGACAAGCCCGCCTTGCCATTTCACCATATTTTTTCATAAAGAGATTAACGGCATCGGTGGACATTCTGCTTTTGCGACCATGATGCGTTGTAAAGAAAAGATAGTCATCACTCTGCCTTTGCTCGGTCGGATGTGCTTTATCCAGATAAGTTTTGAGCAATTCAACCACAGAGGGGGAGATTGGAACTATTCGCAGTTTATTTCCCTTTCCAGTAAGGCAGATTGTTGCATGAGTCTTTCGAATGCTCAAATCATGAATTTTTGCATCCACCAGTTCCTGGCAACGTGCTGCGGTGTCGTACATCAACCGCATAAAGCAGAAGTCACGGTATCCATTCGTCTTGAAGCGGTTGGGCTGCTCAAAAAGAGTTTCCAATGCAGGAGCCGTCAGAAACTCCACGACTTTTCCCGGAGTTTTCCGAACAGAAATATTGCCGACTTCGACCTGCATATAGATTTTGCCGGAATCTAATATCCCTGCATATTTTGTGAAAGAACGAATTGCCATCAAACGCAGATTTACCGTTGCTGGAGAACATCCTCTGGATTTTGAGAGCCATTCGAGAAAACCGGTTATATTTGAGTAAGTGATGTCCTCGAACCCAATACTGGCATATTCAAGCCCCAGTTCCGTTTTAAAATAAAGGAGAAGAAGATTTATTGCCTCTCGATACGATTTCTGAGTATTTAAGCTATAGCCTCTATGCTTGATCAAGTAGATGTCAAGGAAGTCCCTTACCGTTTTATAGAATTTCTCGTCTTTCAGTCGCATAAATCTGCCTCCATTTCAAGGGAACTATCAAGACGCAGTTCTGGCAAGTCGGTATAAAGCGTTGGAAGAAGATGAATATAATATGCCGTGCTCTCGAGATTTGAATGGCCCATATACCCGCTCAAATACGCAAGGCAGGCATTTATATCTTTTCCTTCCTTTACCCACTGGTACAGCCGATGTGTTGCAAATGTATGCCGCAGGTCATAAAGTCTGGGCCGGACCTCACCGTATCCGGATATGCCTGCCGTCTGAAGGAACCTTCTGAATGTCGGAATAATCCACTCCATTGAGTACATTCCGTCACCTCGGACACTTGGACTCTGGAAGAAATATTTGCGGTGAGGGTATATCTTCTCTACGCGCAGGTCATAATTCCTGCACAGTTCAAGCATATCTTCGGACAAGACAACGATTCTGTCTTTATGTCCTTTCGATTCAAGGATATTCACCGTCCCATCAAACAAGTTGACATCCTCTCTTCGGAGCCGTCTGGCTTCTACGGGTCTGAGACCGCAACAGTAGATCAAGCGAAATATTACAGATACCACCAGATGCTTTGTGGGTGCTCTAAGGCTGGGCTGCAGAGAATCTATTTCCTTGAACAACTTAGACAAATCTTCCTTTGAATAAATGTAGGGGATATGGCGTCCGCTTTTCTTCGTGAGTTGAAGTGGTAAAAGATAAGCCTGTTCTCCTACACTATTCATGTATTTAGCGAGCTCCCGAATCACAGATACCCTAGGCTTCAGCAACCTCTGTCAGTTTTTCTGCAACACTGTTTGCAGGATCTGCTGCTTGCTTGACGCTCTCGGTTATTTCAGAAAGAGCCTCATCCAATGATGCTTTATGGGGGCCAAGCGTATCTTCATACTCGTCCGCTGCGGATTGAACAGTTGTTGTATATCCCTCGAGTTCTTCAACGGATTCTGTTATGGCCGAAGCCATTGTGTTCATAGCTTCAATGCCTTCTTCATTTACTGCGTACTTCATACTTTCCTCCAATCAATCAGCCTGATTTGCTTTTGCTGCAGCTTCCCGAATATCCTCAAGTTCTTGTTGAAGTGCCGCAATAATTCCTTGAATAGATTCTGTTGCGGACCGAATCTTCCCGACGCATTGCTGGAGCTTTTCGTTGCTTGTAGATGCAGCCGGATCACCATCCGTGTTATCAACGCAGTCGTTTCCTGCGCTCTCCATGACGCCACACTCTTCCTCGACTTGAGACACATAAGTCTGCAACGCACTGATCATTTCTTCATAGCTTTGTTCGTCTGCGTATGCCATAATCTTTCCTCCTGTTTAGATATACTTCATTGTCCACGATTACTCTGAATGCATGATGTAACCCACATTTGTAACCGAATTAATCTTCACCCTCTGAATACGGACTTACCACAACGCCATTTTCATCAACATACCAGCCTTCCCATCCAACGCCATAGTGTAAGTAGGGTCTGAATGAATACCGTTCAAGAGAATCATCAAACTGACAAATATGTTCCGGCAATGTACTCGCAACTTTATTGTTGAACAATCCTCTGGAATCCTCGACTGATAGCTGAAACGCCAATTTATATCTAAAGAAGTCTGGCTTGAATCCACATTGTTTGATGTCTGCGAAGGTGTTCAGTTGAGCCATGAAATGGTAGCCAAATCTGCTACCTTGTTTGATAACATAAACCAAGTCGTCTTGGGCATTATATGCACTCGATGTTTTTTCGCCAGACATAGGTGCAGAGACTGGCACAAGTGGTTCTTGCGATTTTGGCGTAGGTTCTCGTGTCGCTGTTTCAAAATTTGCGCCGTATTCTTCGCGGAATTTGACCTCTTCTTCTGCAAGAAACACCTTAATTTCTTCTTCTGTCTTACCTGCGGCCTTTGCTTCACGCTTTAGCTTTATACGTTTAAGTGCCCATGCCTGCCCATATTTTTGCCGCCTTTCATCTTCGTCGGATGACACCACAGCCCCTGATGCCTCAAAGCCCTTTCGTACATCTGTTATCGCAGGCTTGCTTGATCCTTTGTCGGGCCTGGATTTGCTGTCTACATAATCAAAATCCATGCAAATTCGTTCGATGCCGATCAGGACGATGAGTTTGTTTGCTGTCTCCTTGTTTGTGATGGCTGTTTTTAATCTTGATATCGCATCGCAAACCGCGTCCAAATCTTCAACGACGTGGATGCCTGCACTTGCAAATGCCTGCTTATAGGCTCTGTACAAGCGGTTTTTACTGTATGCCCAGATTTCGACCTGGCCTCCCTGAAGCGAGAAGGATTTGGCTGCGGATAGCAAAATAGATGCCGCGCAGGCTTGTTCCGCTGAGCGGGAAATAAGCAGAATATTTTCCCTTGTTTCCGAAGACAAAGCCGCCGTCTTTGTCCTGACCATCAGCCTCGGCGTGCCAAATGAGACAAACATTTCTTCACCTGACAAGTCGCTCTGGCTCTGTGTTTTCAAATCATGGACATGCGTCATAAACTCCGCATTGTCGAAAGCATCAAACGTATTGCCATCAACAAGAACAGGGTGCTTATCGGTGTAACTGTTCATATCTGTTGGGGTATATTTGTCCACCACGTGCATGCCATTGCGAATCGAATCGATCATCTCGTCGCGCGGAGCATAATCCTTGAAATACATCACCAGAAAACGCTTTACCTGAGGCAGCGTATCGGCACTGATTCTGAATTTGACCAAAGCATAGTGTGGCGGGAGTGCATCCATCCAGTTGCGAACCTGCTCTGTCTTTAGATTTGCAGATAGCTCAAGCGTTTCACTGATTTCTTCCTTCGTACCCTTCATGGCGATGCGCTGCTGGATCTGCGCTCTGGCAGTTGCCGTCAATCCAGCCACGCCGGTCGTAAATGTCTGGCTGGAGAACAGGAACTTGATGCCCAGCGCCGCGCCTTTTGCCAGAATATTCTGAAGCCGCAGCTTATAGATGGGAGACTCCGCAATTGACTGAGACATAATGGAAAACTCATCCAGAATGACAAAAATAACTGGCAACGGCTGATCCAGCTTAGTCGTATCAACTTGATCGATGCGCTGCTTTCCGAGCCGCGCAAAGAGCTTTTGCCGCTCCATCATTTCAGCAGTCAACTTGTCGATCAGGTCGAATACCAGTTCTGTGGACTCGTCAAGCAGAACGTACTTAACATGTGGGGGCAAGTGCTTGATATACCGTTTGAACTCCAGCTGCTTAAAATCCGCAAGCCACAATTCAACATTATCCGGATGGTAGTTGCGAATCAGTCCGGCAATCAATGTATGTAGCAGCGTCGATTTACCAGAGCGAGAGGCACCTACCAGATATGTTGCAAAGTTCTCATTCTCAAACGACAAGGAATGTGCCTGATCTTTCCCGTCGATGCCGAAGGGTAGTTCTATCTTTTTATATTCCCTTACATATGCCGGTCGCTCAGTCAATGAATACCGTTTGATATATTCATTTCCTACAGTTTCCTTGACAGTTTGGTTCTTAAGCAGAGTGTCAACATACTCTGATGACAACTCACCATTGAATGAATACCATGTAAAGTGTTGCGGGGCTCCGCCGGCAAGGGTAATTGTGTTTTCGCTCTGCGTCATTACAATCTGAATCGCGTTCTGCATTGCGTACTCTGGCATGTTCTCTTTTTCTGAGCCAGATTTCTTAACGCTGTTCTGATATGTGACGACCACAAGCGAAATCCCATACCGTTCGTAGTTGGTCATAATCCTTTGCAGGAGCTCACGGTCTCTTCCTGCGAAAGAATTCGGCCAACCAAAAACGATGATCGTTGACAGCGGTATCTGTTTCGCGGAATCAACACTGGCGTTGTACTCAGATACAGAATCGTGAAGCTCCAGAATCTCATCGGTGTCTGCGAATCCGGAAACAATCTGTTCCAACGTTGCTGTCAGTTGATCCGGATTGCGAGGGATTTGTTCCATAACGCAGGAGCTTTCCAAGACTCGTAAGCTCCCCATTGATGCCGAATTAAATCGAACAGCATCCAGAACATACACCTTATGCGTCCCAACAGGGTTTTCGTTTACCGTGGTCAGAACAAGATTTTGCAAAGCCCTGTCCAGTCTCTTGCGCTTGGACGGCGTACAGGTAACGGTCATTACATACTCCTGCGTATTGCTGATCTCAACAGGAAGCAGTACACGTCCGCCATCTGCATCATAAAAATCGCCCATGGCAGTCTTAAGCCAACGCCGCTGCTCAGATTCAAATGCAAACGGTGCAGCGTAGGCTCCCGGCGCGATTGTCGCGGGCATTTCCGTTTTTACGGTATACGCTGCAGGCGCTGCGTTGTGCCAGAATTTCTGATTTTCTGCGACAACATCCCTGCCAAAAGCTGCGACTTCTTCACTTAGAGCATATTGATTAAGCTCGCTTCTGTAAGTTTCTATTGCCCGTTTGTGTTCTTCAATCTCAGCGTTTGTACCCGTTACTTGATCTGCCTTCAACTGCGCGATTCGTTCACTGAACTCCACTTGTTTTTTGTTCAGGAAACATTCGTCGCATTTCGCTACGACAAATACTCTCTGGGCATATGGGTCGTTACTGGATTGAGGATCAATCATCATCGCCCAATTGCGCAGTCTGTTTAGGTTTACTCGGTATCCAGGAGGTGCCTCAATCGTGAGGACATTTTGGCTATCAAGATTCCTCTTAGCAAGCTCCTGAAAGCCTTTGATTTTCAACAGATATTCATCGATTTTAACCAGTTGTTCTTCAAGTTTTGCGATTCTCACAGAGGAATCCCCTGAAAATGATGCTGACAACTGCTCAATTTTGGTTTCTTCCGTTGTTATTTTGTCTTTCAACACTTGCAGCTGATTTGATACATTTCTATAAGAGTCAATAAGTACACTCACTTGAGGACCTCCTTCCTTTCTTTTTAGCATTTACATTCTTTCTTCGTGCAGCGACTTTTTACGGCAGCTTGGACTGCACTCGGCTCAAGTGTTGGGAATGAAGAAAATGGAGAATACTTCAGTAGCGAAGAGTCTTTTACCAACGGGTATTGCTCTTGATAAAGCCTAAATCCGATTCCATACACGTCCTGGCGTGTCTCAGCCAAAGTCTCCTGCTGCATTGCATAGAATGTTTCACCAATCTGATAAAGATATTGAATAGATGCCCACATAGCCATGCCTTCGTAGACAATATCTCTTGCTATGCCACTGCAAGATGCATCATTCATGCCGTAAATGCTCGCAATTTGTTTATCATCCCAGTTGAGATACTGCCAAATATGGGTCATTTCGTGAACCATTGTGTCTATTGTGGCCAAGCGAGGACTGCCATTTTCAACAAGAAGACTATACTTCCCGTTTTTACGCTGAGCAAACCCCAAGACTCTTGGCGCGACGCCAGTAGATGGCTTGAAAATCATTCCCGCCCCCTTCGCAACGGTACGCGCGTCGGCCATTTTTACACGAATTGGAACTCGGTATCTTATTTCAAAGAAGTCCTCCATCATACCAAGCGTTCTGTAAAACAATTCGCGGAAATCATCCGGCTTCGAAATCGCGCTGCTTGAGCAATCGTTACAGCGAATTCTTCCATCGTTAAGCCGTTCATAGCTCACGCCACTCAGAGGTAAACCACAAAAATCGCAGTGATTTATTGCGGTGAGATCCATCTTCGTCCTGGCGAGCACTTCTCTTTTTCGTGCTAGAGTCAACGAATTGTTTGACCATCCACGAACACGAAGATATTTTCGGACTGCATCGACTTGTATACGCCCATCAATTTCCTCAAAACCAAATTTGAGGAAGCACTCCCGCTGATATCTGGATTTTGTAATCGGCGTAAGCCCCATCGCCACAAACGAAGACTCCAGATAGTCGTTATCTTCCGGCATGCCCTCGTTGTCAAAAATATCGGTTCCGTCGATTGCTACGAGGTCAGGATCATTTTCCTCCGTCGGCTGGAATTCATCTTCCAGGTGTGCTTCTTCATGGGCAGGAGGCGATGCTGGCGTTGCATCAATCGTCTCGGAATCGGGGGCGGCTTGCGCTTCGCCTTCTTCATCCAGAGAGTATTCACTTGCCGCATTCCCAGCTACAGGTGCAAGTTCGGGTTCTTCCGTTTCTTCCTGCTGGGCCGTCTGATCAAGTTCATACTCGCCGGAGGCCATCGGAGCTGTTTCCTCAGGAGTCTCAGCGACGCTGCCCGTGTGTTCTTTCTGCGTTTCAGCTTCAACTTTTTCTGCGCTGGGTATCTCGACACGCTCCGATGGTTCTCCTGCATTGAAAAGCTTGCGAATTCTATCGAGCATCCGCACAATCAGATTGCGCTTTTTCTTCTCTGCCGCCTCGGCAACAGAAATTTTCACCGGAACCGGGTCTTTCGACGCAGGTTCCCGCATTTTTTCATAGTGCCAGTCAAGGAAATCCGCAGCAATTTCCATCAGCTTCGTGAAGTTCTTTTCTATCGCACTCAATAAGCCTAAGTCGATGCTACTATCTTCAATTACGTAGATATAGCCGTCCTCGAAGGCACCATCCAGCTTGTACAGCATATAATTCAGCATACCATCGATGTCGTCCGGCTGCCGCGTTGAAACCGCGATGTACTGCCACCCATCAGGGAAAACGGTCTTAAAAATTTCTGACAGCAGGAGGCAAATTGTAAATCTGATTTTCTCATCCGAGTCAGGAAGCTTTATCCGGAGCACGGACTTGTTATGATATTTTCTGGAATAATACTCGACCGTCGGGTCTTCCGAAAAATCAATAACCTTTGCTGTTCGCAGGTTATGACTGTCTGCCATCTCAAGATACCCCGAGGTATCCACATGGAAGTCAATCTGAATTTCTGCAAATTCAATATCTCCGACTTTTCTCTGCCAAATGATGTTGTCTTGTTCACCGTCAAACACATAACGACGGATTTGACGATAGTACTTTCGCCCTCCATACAAATCGGATGCCCGGCGCAGAACAACGCCGCTCTGAGGCGATACATACTTTGCGGCATAGTATTTTCCGTCATATGTCACAAACTGCCCAGGAAGAATTACCTGCGTTACGTGATTAAATAATTTGGCGTCGATATAACTTTCCTCGTTTTTTTCATCCTCCAAAATGAAATATGCGTTTCTCAAAGAGTCTGAGAAAAACTTGTCAAAGGCCTCATCCGTAATCGTATAAACGCAGGAGGATATCGTCGTGAACTCATCGACTGTTGTCCGAATACTATGAACCGTAAAAACGCTGTTGTCAGCAAATGTATATTTGTGCAACAGTTTTCCAAGTGCGCCGAACGCATCATCTGTTTCAATCCCAGCAAGGTGCAACTCCTGCAGGACTTCGTCATCAGAAACCGGACGGATAACCATTGTAAGCAAAAGCTTTAAGATGGTATTTCGCTCAGTCTTTGCGTAGTCGGGTACCAGCGAAGGAACCGCATTTGGATCGGACATAAATACCTGCCGATTGCAGCGCATATAATCCCGCAGGAGATAGTTCTCTGACAGCACATTTACGAATGCCTGCGTTTTTCCGCGCGACAAATAAGCCCGCATCATGTTAAACATGTTGCAGAACTCGTCTTCAACGATAATAAAGCTCTCTTTTTGCGGCTTTGCGCTCCACAGGGTAGATGAAAACTTTATTTTTTCATAAAGGCTTTTTTGCTGGCTTGGCTGGTTCATATACCGGCATATGGTTGAATAGTACTGACCCGCAATCCACTTGATATCCTTGATCGGCGCTTTTGTCTCACTATACCAGGCGACCTCTGGAATTTGATTTTTCACAGCAACCGCAGCCAGTTCGATGCCGTTTCCTAAATACTTTGTCTGCTTATCAAATAGGCGTTGCCTACTAAAGTCTCCATCTGCATTCCAAGATAAACTCGTATAGTTGCAACGAGGCAGCGGCATGGCCACCACATCCGTAATTTCTGTGCGAAGCAGATGCGAAAGCGTGTCAACCAAGCCATCCGTATAACGATCACAAACGCAGTATGTTGGCTTTTCTTCGGCCGTTCCCATTTCTTCCGAAAGAATACTGAGCGCAACCTGGCTGGTATTTAACATAATTGACGGCTCAATAAGTAGCGCAAAATCTGTTTCTCTTAAAAAAGACCGGTTACTGTTAATTACGCACTTATCGTAAATCTGAGCAAACGTAAGGATTCCAACTTCGCACTCGGGCTCCTTATTTGAAAGGTACTCGACGCGCCACAAGGAACTCATATGACTATAGTCTTTTAACAGGTCTCTCAGCCAGCTTCTAATGTCTTCTGTGCATGATTTGCGTCCGCAGAGAATCAGACATTTTTTTCCTGAGAGCAATGCTGTTACCATTGGTAATGTGACGTATGTACCCAAATCTCTATAAAACGGGTTGAAGAAAACGACATTTTGCCGGTGCATAAGCTGAAAGGTTGCTTGAACACAATCTATATCCGCCGTCTTATATCGGTCGTCCGTATTGAAAAACGCAGCGGTTATGCAATCCCGATCATCTTGCGAATGCTGTTTCTCTTCCAGCAGACTCGCTGCGGATTCTGTGCCAACGAACTCACACCCGGTATGTGCGGTAAGCAATGGCTCAGGGAGTATTTCTTCGTAGATTTCTCGGAGCTTATAGTAACTGCTTATACGCCGAGCATCAGCTTCATCGCCTAAAACGCTATGGGCAAACTCTTCCTTTGTTTGTCCGTTAATGTAGTTGTAAATTTCATTCATAACGGCAATGGCTGCACAAGGATAAAACATCAGCCAAAGGCTAGATGCCTTTCCAAGCTGCCATGTCAGGCCCAAATACAAACCTGATACACAGTTAAGAGTCACACATATTGTCAAAAAGTACTTTCTGAAATTGATCCACTGCTTTTTCAGAAACCATTCATCATACTCATCATCGTACTCATAGAAACCGAGTGAAAATGTCTCAAGGGTACGATTGTTTTTGACAAACTTCGTAATGATAGGTCTGAGAACTAAGCGGAGTATGCCGCATCCCAGCAGCAAAGCTGCGTTTATGGTCAGAATTTCACCGTTTTTCAGGAAATCCGCAAGTGCGCAGAAGTCCGATGCTTTCTGAACATTTTCATTCCATACAAACACTCCGATGACCATGAGTATGGCAGATATAAACACCAGCGGAAATTGCCGGACCCGTCTGCTCTTTTTTGCATTGAATGCAATTTGGAGCAACCCGAGCAGCAGGATGAATCCTATTGAAAGAAGTACCTTCGCCTCATTCATCCTCATACAGCTCCTCTCGTATAATTGCAATCTGCCCTGCAAACGGATATGGCGAATCCATAGACATGCCCGAGTTGTTAATAGCAACAGGGTATATGTCTCCGGTTGCGAAGGAATATAACTTGTTCTCCAGCGGGGCAATCGTTGTATCGATATCTACCCGCGTTTCCGGTCTCTTGGTCGTGAAATCCACGTTTAGGTGGTACGCCTTGCTCCAAGCCTTCAGTTTTCCCAGCAACACATTGATTGCCTTAATGTGTTTATATTTTGAGAAATGAGCTGAACTGGACGCATATTTCTTTCGGTTGGATAAATCTAAATATGAACAGCCTCTTGAATGGCTGGCAATCGCACTCATATATGCAGAATAGTCGCCAGCATTTTCGACCAGTTTGTTGTATGCGTCTTTCAGGCGTTGATTATATTTCATGATCAGGATATTTAATTCTGCTTTCTGAGACAACAGTACAAACAGTGCTGCCGCTGTTACTGCGAGAATGCTGCCGCATATTACATATGATAACATGCTCAGTGAGGCTTTCCGGTCTATCAGGCAATCTGACAATGCCGGGATTGCGCTTGCCAATAAGAGCAGCACTGCAAGGATGACAGTCCAAATTGCCGGACGCTTAATTACTCTTCCCAGAAGATTCCGTTTTACCCTATACGCAGCTTCCTGGAGTTCCGCATTGGTCGAAACATTCTCTTTGGGCAAGATTCCTTGAATATGTACAATTTGCTGATAAATTTCATCTGTCTCTTCTTTTAAATCCTCGTATTGGTATTTGCTTAGCGGCAAAACTTCATCAGCAGAGAATGTGCAGTTCGAGCGCATCTTATCTGCTGTTTGGTCAAGTGCTCTGCTTGCGGATTTAATTGAGCCTGTAAGCTCATTCTCCGCAATCCTTTGCGCCTTTTCCCAAATAGCGGTGTCTGTAGCAGCCCCATCTGAAAGTAAATGGAACGACATCTTTTTTATTGTGCACTCGTCAACCTTTGGAATTTTCAGAGCAACCGGGATTTCAACTTTGAAGTCTGGTAATCCCAATTCTTCACAGGCATACCCCTCAATGTCTTTTTTGATACTCCGTTCTATGCTGCGTTTTGCATCACGCAATCTATCTGCGAGCATTTGAAAGGACTCTGACATAGCATCAGAATTCATGAAAACACCAAGCGTGTACAGTCGGTATGCTTGAATAGTACTCGAGTCCCATTCGTTAATGGCCATCAGCATCACAGAATACCAAAACCCAAAATCATCAGCTTCCTTTTGAATAGGGCCTTGCTTCTCAATATCGTACACCATGAAACGGCATATGCTTGGGAAGTGATTTCTCTTCCAGAATTCCGAACTTTCAGATTCCTTATGTGCGAGCCACGACCGACCCAAGCTTTCAGCTTGGTAACTCTTACTACGAACCGAAATGATAAGAATCGATGAGGGAAGCTTTCCGTCAAATGCGTACTTCGCCGTTAGTTCTTTGTGCGCTCGTTCTCTTTGCGTATTCTCTATTGGCACGTATATTGTCCGGGGTGCTTTATGCGCTTCACGAAGTATTTCGGCCTTAAATTTAATTTCAAGAGGCGGGACACCTCCGAGCATTTGCGTTAGTCGGACAAGTGGAATCGGACTTTCTTCAACAGAATCTTCCGCATCTCTGTTAATCAAGAAATCATATGGGTTGCGTACATCTGATTCAAAGGCGGCCATGCAGTTATCGTCAATATATCTGACAATAACTGCGCGCCATTCCTTCTTATCATCCGTCAAGTTTCCTATTTCCGGGAGAGCCGTATCAATAGTGGTACCTGCTTCTATCCATTTGCACACACCTATCCTGCCGCTGTTAATCGCTTCCGCAAATAGTGGTTGATATTGCGAGAACGCCTCCATCGTTTTTTGATTTTGAATAATCACAGAATACGAAAGAAGCGGAAAAAGAACACCGGCGAAGCTCCAATGTACTATGTTCAGAATAACCATCCAGCTATCATCGACAGAGTGACCTTCAACAAAGTTCAGGAAGAACTGGCAAGGCGAAAAACTAAAACGCCAGGCTCCGCAAAGAGTTCCATCACATCCACCGGAAAATATTCCCGCTACGCCCTGACCGACGTCCTCATCTGCGGCAACTGCGGTACTCGCTATCGCCGTGTGACATGGTCAAGGAACGGTGTCAAGCGCATCGTGTGGCGCTGCATCAGCCGACTGGACTACGGCAAGAAATACTGCAGCGATTCCCCCACCATTATGGAGGACAAGCTACAGGAGGCCATCGTTCGAGCGGTCAACAAGTTTAACGAGCAAGATAACGCCACCTATAAGGCACTCATGAGAGCGACCATCAGCGAAGCCCTCGGCCTTAATGGAGATCCAGAAGAAGTAGATATGTTGGAGAGAAAGGTCGAAGCCCTAAACAATAAGATGCTGGCGCTTGTCAATGAGAGTGTCAGCTCCGGCGATGGCATCGAGGCCCATGAAAGCGAGTTCATGACACTGTCACAAGAAACAGAACTTCTCAAGCAGCGTATAGCAGCCATTCAAGAAAGTACTGCCAAGGATAACGGCGAACAGAGCCGCCTCGAGCAGATCCAAGCCATCATCTCAGAAAGAGAAAGCAAATGCATGGAGTACGATGACTCCATCGTCCGTCAGATGGTAGAATGCATTAAGGTTTATCCTGGCGGCAAGCTGGAAATCATCTTCGGTGGCGGATACCTTGTCGAAGAATCCGTCTAAGTGTAGGAGATTGAGGGATCATCCCTCTTTCTCTTTCTTTATTTCATCGTGGATGTTCTCTTGAATCGCATCGAGAAGGGCGACTTTTTGCTCTGTTGAACACTCCAACCTTGAGATGTAATTATAAATCAACTGTGCATGGACAGTTGCAACGCGCTTGGCAAGTTCCTCCTGACCTTCCTTTGAGCGCGGCAAATGAATGATTACTTCCATAGAATTCCCCCCCAATCAGGCATAAGGCCGGATGCATATCGGTAAGGTAGTCAGCACACAATGAAGTATGGGATAATCGCAGACACGCCGCCTTTTAATGTCTTTATTTATTGACAATTATAGATGTATCGTCTATAATAACAAGCACAAAGATGATGTAGAGGTGGTGTGCAGAATGGGACGAAAGAGTGTTGCGGTGCTGCCGCAGACGCAGGCGATTTTGGAACAGCTGGGAGAACAGATCAAACTTGCCAGATTACGGCGGCATCTGTCTGCCGAATTGGTTGCAGAAAGAGCCGGTGTGAGCCGAGCCACAGTGTGGAATGTTGAAAAGGGAAACCCCTCTGTCGCGATTGGGATCTATGCCGCAGTTCTGCATGCACTGAACAATATGGATAAAGACCTTCTGCTCGTTGCAAAGGATGACGAGCTGGGGCGTAAACTCCAAGACCTTGAACTTACCACTCGCAAGAGAGCACCACGAAACGGAGGTGATTAACCGTGGCATCAAACCAAAAAGTAATTTATGTCTATGAGAGCTTCAGATCTACAACGCCAAACTTCCTGGGGACGCTCTTCGTTGAGAATGTCCGCGGCCGTGAGAGCTACTCCTTTGAGTATGACGCTGACTGGTTAAAAAGCAGCGCAAACTACATGTATCTCGACCCGGATCTTCAACTGTACGCCGGACGTCAGTATCCCACCGGCGCAAAAAATGTGTTCGGTCTTTTCGCTGACTCTTCCCCCGACCGCTGGGGCCGCCTGCTGATGACGCGCAGAGAAAGAATACTGGCTGAACAGGAAGGCCGAAAGCCTCGAAAGCTCTTAGACAGCGACTTCCTGATGGGCGTCTACGACGAGACTCGGATGGGCGCGATCCGCTTCAAGCTGGACAAAGACGGCCCGTTCCTTTCGGCTGATTCAAAAAACCCGACGCCTCCTTGGACCAGCTTGCGAACGCTGGAGGAAGCCTCCCGTCAATTTGAAAACGATGAGTCCGGTCTCGAACAGAAATGGATCAATCAGCTCATCAAGCCCGGTTCCTCGCTGGGTGGCGCTCGTCCGAAGGCCACCGTTCTGGACACAAGCGGAAATCTGTGGATCGCCAAGTTTCCGTCCAAGCACGACGATGTTAACGTGGGCGCATGGGAAAAGGTCACCCATGACCTTGCAAGACTTTGCGGCTTGGATGTTCCCGAGTCCATGCTGATCGACTTCTCCAAGTACGGAAGCACCTTCCTTGTACGACGGTTTGACCGGAATGGTGCTGCGCGGATTCATTTCGCGTCCGCCATGACAATGCTCGGAAAAACGGATGGGGCATCGGCTGCGGACGGCTCCAGTTATCTTGAGCTGGTGTCCTTTATCAAGGCCAACGGCGCTGCTCCCAAGAGAGATTTGACGGAGCTATGGAAGCGGATCGTGTTCAATATGGCTGTTTCCAATACGGATGACCACATGAGAAACCACGGCTTTATCCTCAAGGCGGATGGCTGGCATCTCTCACCCTTGTACGATGTAAACCCCGTCCCGGAGGGTGACGAGCTGTCCCTCTGCGTAAATGAGGACGATGCAACGATCTCCCTCGACCTTGCGCTGGAGATCGCTCCGTATTGTGAGATCAGCACCAAGGACGCAGCGGCTATGGCAGCGGATGTCCTGAAAACCGTCCGTGATAACTGGAATCGTCTGGCAGCAGAATGCGGATTAAGCCGGAGCGCACAGGAATATATGCGGCCGGCCTTCTCGCTGGCTCTTGAATAACACAGCTTGATTCACCATCAGATCTCCCTTCGAGCAAGGGGGATCTTTTTTTGCCAGTCACAAGCCAAAGAGCATTCCGCGTGTGCTATTCCTCAAGGACAGGATCGTCTGCAAGGGGTTCTTCGTTTTCCTCTACAAAGTCATCTTCCGCAGCAACCTTCCCAGAATGCAGCTTCGTCATTCGCAAGGTATATTTGCATTTTCGGTTATAAGCAACGAGCATAGCTTCGGCGTAGCAAAGAGACCCTGCTCCACGCTCTTTAGCGATGCGAGACAACTGCCGAACAGACATGAAGCCAACCCTCTCCTTAAAGGTTTCGTCACGAAGCTGGTCACCAAATGCTACGACCATTCTCGCAACACCGGCTAATACATTTGCCCCCAGAGAGTCGATATCCCCCTCCCATGTACCAACGCAGAGCCGCAAAGTTCGGTCAAGCACATGGTAACCATATTTGGTGTAGATCCGCTCCAGCGTGGCAACCGCACAGATCACGCCATATGCTTTGGTCGGCCCAATAGAAAGAGAATAGGATTCAACGAGCCGCTTAATAACAAGCTGCTGCTCATTTCCTGCTTCGATATTAGCCATGAATATCTCATAAGGCTTCAATGGGCGCACATGCTTCATCTGATTTGCAAAAATGTCTGCTTCGTTCTTGTAATCTAAGCTGTCATAAATCATGCACCAAACAGGAGTCTCCCGCGAACCGGATACAGTAGCAACGATCTCTATGGTGTGCTGACCATTAAAGACATAGTTGACACCATCACGGCGGCTCACCTTTACCGGGTTGATTTGGTTCAGGTCGAAATCCTCGATGGCTTTTTCAACCTGAGCCTGAGACAATGGCCGCTGGTATTCCTGATTAGAAACGAGATTTTTGATCGGGATCTGCTCGAAGTGGACATTCGGAACAAATCTGCTGAAGTCTTGCATTAGTCTACCTCCCTGATTTCTGAGAGCATCTCGGACACCTTCTCCTGTAGCGACAACAGCGCCTCCTCAAGTTTGCTTTTTGCACTCGTTGAAGCGGCGTTCATATCCGCATTGTTTCTGGCTCGCTCGATGGAACTGACCCATGACGGAACGGTCAGAGTCAAACCGGCGATTTCGGCATCCGGGTCGTGCATAGGGGGAATTTTGATAAGAGGTAAAGTTTCCTGCATAGATTCAACTGGCTCCTCATCTGTATCAGCAAATTCTTTTCGTGTGTCACTGTAACTGGTGAACGGGTGCTGTAGGTCTTCGGGTCTTGTCCCGATCCGCCTAATCTCTTCCGGCGGCATTTTCGAAAGGGCCACAAGGTTCTCGTGAGATATTTTGAAAGTGCCAGAAAGCACTTTGCCAGGAAGTTCAGGGTCTGCCTGTCCAACAACGTCTAACGCCTTACTGAAGATCGCATACTTCTGCACAGATCCAGTAGATACATTATATTGAGCGCTGAACTTCTGGGCTGTGCGCCGAAAAGTCTCGCCTCGCTCACCCTTGTTTCTCCGTTTATACTGGTTGAACCCATTGATGTTGGGCGGATGCTTACGCGCTACTTTCTCAAGTTCATACTGCTTTCCAATGAGATATCGTCTGGTTTCCTCCGTGATATTTCGGCGACCAAGCTGATTGCTGCAGATCCATACAATCGCTTGCTCTCGGTTCTCAAATGGCATTTTCTGTACAGCATAGGGGATGTGCAGCCGATTACATATCTCGTAGCGGTTATGACCATCAATGATGATGTTATTCCATGTGATGATCGGCTCTCTGCAGCCGTCTACTGCAAGATTTACTTCGAGTTGAAGATACTCATCCTTCCGTAAAGGGCGAATGAGTGTCTTGAATTCCGGGTCGATCTCCAACACCGCAAATCCTTTATCCATCGCTGGGAGGTCTCCTCTCATTTTTCTTTATCAGTAGACGAATACCGGAAGATGGAGGATGAACTCAAGAAGGCTTATCAATATTTCGAATGGAATGACCGCTCCGGTGCGTATCGCTATTATGAGGAGATTCAAAAGAAGGTCGCCGCACAGGTCAAGGATTGGAAAGCGATAAACCCTCGGGCAGAAATCACCTCTGTCCGAATAATGCTTTTTTCAACCTAAAGGAAAACACACAGGAGGGTTTCAGATGCAATCGAATAAAGAATCGAACCAAAAGCTGATTGAGCGATTTCCGTTTCTTATGCCCCGTAACCGCTGGGCAGGAGAAGTTCCAGAGGATTACGACTATTCTTATACGGAACTGGATTCCATGCCTGACGGCTGGCGTAAGGCTTTTGGGGAGCAAATGTGTGAAGATATCCGTGAGGAATTGGTACGTGCCGAGTATCTCGACCAATACCGCATTACCCAGATCAAGGAGAAATATGGAACGCTCTGTTGGTATGACTTTGGCTGTACAGAGCGGATGCTTCGTGACATCATCCTCAAATACGAACACCTATCTGCGAGAACTTGCATCAGATGTGGGAACCCTGCAACAAAGGTTTCCACTGGCTGGATCAGTCCCTACTGTGACACTTGTGCTGGCAAAATCAGTCATGCCGAGAGATTTATTCCTATTGAGGTATGGCTCAGTGGAAGTGGAGATGCGGTTGCATCAGAAAGGATTGTGAATGAAAAAGATACCCACTCTCTTTGAACGAGAATTTGAAAACCATCGAATTGTCCGGATACTGCCAAATATCAGTCCTGACCTTGCTTGGGTCATGGCCGGCGACGGCATAGCTACCATCAAATGGGACGGTGCCTGCTGTGCGGTCATCAATGGTGTTTTCTACAAAAGATACGATGCAAAACATGGAAAGCCTATCCCTTCTAACGCAATCAAGTGTCAGGAGAACGCAGACCCTGTCACCGGCCACTTGCCTTGTTGGGTGCCGTGCAAAAGAGCCGCATCCAGCGACAAATGGTTTTGGGATGCTTATGACAAGATGGGGATCGTATCAGATGGAACATACGAAGCCATCGGCCCGCATTTCAGATCTAATCCCCACAACCTTGATACCGATATTCTCAAGCCCCACGGGAAAGACATTGTCGAACTGGATCGGAGCTTCGAGGGCATCCGAACTTATCTGGAAACCCATGTGATTGAGGGGATCGTCTTCTGGAAAGATAGACACCCTCGGTGCAAGATCAAGCGCAAGGATTTCGGGTTCCCGTGGGGAAGATGATTACTTAAATTAGAAGACTCCATTAGAGGCACGGCAAAGCACTTGGCGATAGGAGGCGCACCACATGAGTAAATGGCTCGGCTACACAGTAGAGCTATTCTTCAATGGTCAATGGTTCAACATCGATCAGTGGTATCGACACGCAAATGGAGAACTCAGGCACCACTTTCTGTATACTGCGCCTGAACGAGATATCTTCTCCAGCGCACATGATGAGCTGGCTCTTAGTAAAGAGAGAATCTGCTTTTCTGACTTGGCAGCAGAAACTCAGGATATCATCTGCGCAGAAAATCCAGCATTCGAACGCAGTACATTCGACTCATGGGATTTTTTCATTTGGGGCAACCTCGCTGACTTGGAGATGCTGCTTCAAAAGTCTGTTGAGAATGAAAACGATGGATACATTTCAAAGGATTTACTCAAAGGGCTGCTTGTCAGGATTCAAGACCAAATCCAGATTTTCCGACAGACCATCCCGTACGTCGTGACTGATAGGTCATCGGAAATGCCAATCAGGATCATTATCTGTGAATTGTGATTTTTTGATAGCTATTCGCTCTGAAATATGGTAATTGTTCGTGTTACAGAAAAGGAGGTGGAACACCATGATTTATGTAATGTCCGATATTCATGGACAAAAGCGACGCTTTGATTCCGTCATGAAGCAAATCAACCTACAGCCCAAGGACACCCTCTATGTCCTTGGAGATGTGATAGACAGAAACCCGGATGGCATCAAAATCCTTCGTCAGATCATGGCGATGTCAAATGCCAAAATGCTTCTGGGTAACCACGAATTAATGATGATGAATGCTCTCTACTACCCACCCCCAGAGGATGAGGAGTGGCCTGAATACTACTATGAGCGCAAGCAGTCTCTGTGGTATAGAAATGGAGGCGAGATAACACATAATTATCTGAAGCACATAAAGAAAACCGTTCGTCAGGAGATATTCGAGTATTTGGAGAAGCTGCCTGTAAACATGGAAATCACGGTGAATGGCAGGCAATTCATTCTGACCCACGCGGCTCCTGCCGAGCTGTATGAGACCTACGGTCGTAAATATGAGTGTGAGCGAGACTTTGCCGTCTGGATGCGATTTGACAGTTTCCCTGTTCTGGAGGACTGTACAGTCATCTTCGGACACACGCCAACTATCCGTTTCCAGTATGATAACCCAATGGCAATATGGGATGCAAAGAGCTGGATCGGAATCGACTGTGGCTGTATGCTCCCTGAAAAGGGTGACCCTTGGTCAGGAGCACTTGGAAGACTGTCGTGTCTTCGATTGGATGATATGCAGGTCTTTTACTCCGAGGAACCTCAATACGACAATCTTAAAGAATCGGAGGAACAGCATTATGGATGATGGCAAAGTTACGATTACCATAGAAATCGATGCAGAACTGCTGGCGCAGGTAACCGAGGTGCTAAAGCCTTATGGCCTCACGCCGGAAGAAGCCGCGGTGCAGTTCTTCGAATACTGTGCCGACCCAAAGACACAGGATCATGCGATTAAACTTCTCAAAAGATGGAAAGAGGAACAGGAAGTTCAAGAGAGGAATAGCACCAATGCTAAGTAAAGAAGGTTTCTGCAAGGCGCTCCAGATGATAAAGGAGCAAGAGTCCATTGACGAACAGTTCAGCAAAGCGCTCAATCTGGTTGGCGATGGTCACTTTGTATTCGGTGCCGAAAACAAGTATCTCATGGCTCTTAGAGATGTTTTGAAAGAAGCGGTCAATGACCAATACGACTACATCGATTGGTGGCTGTATGAAGCAACCGATGACTATACGGTATGGGAAGCAGATTGCACCATGAAGTATTGTCTCAAAGACCCCGAAGCTCTGTATGATTACATAACCGGTACGCTGAAGCCTGTCCCTGTATCTTCGGGAGAAAGCACATCACAGCAGGAATAAGGGGATGTCAAAATGAAAAGACTGCCGCCACTATCCGAAATGGAACGCATCGAGCAAACCCTGCTCGTCGAAAAACTGGATGAAATCCTGGAACGCATTGACAACGAAGACATCGGATTCGTAATAACAGAAAACGGTCTGCCGGATATGGTCCTAATACCATTCCGCTGGTTTGCCGAGAACTTTCCGGATGAAGTGCCTGACGACCTAAGAAGCGCCGATTACAAATCCGGATAGATTCCACCTCTGAGGAGCCGAGAAAAGATGGATGAGAAGTTTAACAGAATACCCGTCAGCGTCATCCATCTTGACAAGGATGGCACAGTCATAGATGTAGAAGATTACAACCTCGATAAAGTCGAACCTGATTTGTGGGCAATCAAAGGGCTGGCTGCATCACTGCTCCCCGTCATTCGAGAGTTCTATACGCACGAAGAAAATGTTCAAGCATTTGAGGCATGGCTGAAAGAGCGGGAAAATAATTCTCAAAAACACAGCAAGCGGAAATAAGCGCAAAGACGGAAATCGGAGATGCGAGGCTGTATCTATTTCGGTCACTCTTAAAAATACCCAATTCTCCGCTATCATGGGAAATTGAAAGCAAAAAAATATGGCTGAAACAGCCCAAAGCCGCTTCAGCTCTCGATTTTTCCTATTTCCAGCGTGTATCTAAATTGGTCACGCATGACAGAAAGTCCTGATTTCTTGCGAAATCAGGACTTTTTCCGTACTTTTTTGCTCAATAACTTACTTGTCGTTTTTTCTGACCCAAACGCTGACCCCAACGGGAGCGGACAGCGGAAAGCACTATACCGCACCAGAGAGAATGTTACCCATTGTCTTTGCCGCTTCACGCTTGGCGGAGGTCGTTACATGAGCGTACTACAATCTCAAAAACGCTTTTTGGCCACTTCTGCGAATAAAGCGTTTGGGATAGATCATCCTGCCCGCTTTTCACCACTACTACGGTCTGACGTGAGCGATTTGGCAAAGTCCAGATAGAAAAGGCAGCCGCTTTTTCTGCGGCTGCCTGTGTAACTTTTCTATGAACTCTATTGACTTTGAATGTCTAATCGTGTAGACTATACACAGAGTCTACCATAGTAGACAAGGAGGGCTTGCATATGGAGATACCAAAGATTCATGAGGGTGAATATCGTTTCTGCCTGATTATGTGGGAGCATGAACCAATTTCCGCTGCGCAGCTTGTAAAGCTGTGTCAGGAACAGTTGGGATGGAAGCGAACCACGACTTATACCGTTATCAAACGCCTTGGGGAACGCGGCGTACTGAAAAATGAAGATGGTATTGTGACCGCTCTTGTATCAAAGGATGAAGCGCAGGCGTGTGAGATCGATGAACTGGTGGAAAAGAAGTTTGAAGGCTCTCTTCCTGCTTTTATCGCTGCCTTTACCAAACGGCAGGATTTATCTAATGACGAACTTGACGAAGTGCAACAGATGATCGACCGGATCCGAAAGGGGGAAGCAACATGAGCGAACTCTTTCTAAAAATCGTCAATATGAGCATATCCGCAAGCTGGGTTGTGATTGCGGTTTTGACATTGCGGTTTTGCTTGAAAAAAGCTCCCAAATGGGTAAATGTTCTGCTTTGGGGCATTGTCGCTGTGCGGATGGTTTTTCCGTTTTCGATTGAAAGTGTACTGAGTCTGATACCGAGCGCAGAAACAATCAGCCCGAGCATTATGATGGAGCAGTCACCTTCCGTCCAGACGGGTGTTCCTGCCCTCAATCATGTTATCAACCCAGTAATCAGCGGCTCGTTCACGCCCGCACCGGGCGCAAGTGCAAATCCGCTGCAAATATGGATTCCGGTTTTAGCGGGGATTTGGCTTTTCGGAATAGCAGCCCTTTTCCTCTACTCTGCTGTGAGTTACTGGCGTTTGCGCCGCAAGGTCTGCGAAGCGGTAATCCTGCGGGGCAACATCTATCAAAGCGAGAAGGTTTGCTCCCCGTTTGTGCTGGGAATCATCAGACCCAAAATCTACCTCCCGTATCATATGGACAGCCGCGAGATGGATCATGTAATTGCCCATGAGCAGACGCATATCCGCCGCAAGGATCATTGGTGGAAGCCACTCGGTTTCCTGCTGCTGACAACTCATTGGTTCAATCCGCTGATGTGGCTCAGCTATATACTGCTGTGCCGGGATATTGAACTTGCCTGTGATGAAAAGGTTATCAGGAAGATGAGCAATGAGCAAAGAGCCGATTATACACAGGCACTTGTGGCTTGCAGCGTCGATCGCCGTTTGATTACAGCGTGTCCCCTTGCTTTTGGTGAAATCGGAGTAAAGGAGCGTGTAAAGTCCGTGATGAACTATAAGAAGCCCGCATTCTGGATTGTTTTGGCTTCCGTAATTGTCTGCGCTGTGATTGCAGTCTGTTTCCTGACAAATCCAATCGGGTTCCAATTCGATGTGTCAGCCAACACTATTGTTTCTGCAAATCACTTTGATATGAGAAATGCGGACGATCCGGTTGCCATTGAAATGACCCCGGCACAGATCGGTGAGTTAAACTCCCGTCTGGCTGGAGTTAAAAACTGCAAGCGTAGCGATAAATATGCCGGGCTGACGCCGGGATATCAGATCAGTGCGCAGATGCAAGATGGAAGTTATATCAGAATCAGCGGATATAGCCTTTCTGATAACACAATGGTGGACATTGAGCAAAGTGGCAAGCGGTATGCGGTGTCGGACAGGGAGTTTCAGGAATATCTGAGCCGAATCTGCGCCGGTGGAGATGTTTCCGCGGCATTCGATTTGCAACCGCTTCGTGTGCAGTATCCGGAATACTTCGATCTGGATGCGTCCGCAGGACTGGATGTCTATGTCTGGCAGATGGCTCCGGACAGTTATTACTTTGGCTTGCTTCCGCATACGGCATCTCCAAGAGACAGCACTGCACAGGAATTGCTGGCGCTTCGCGGTGCAAGTAGTGAGCAAATGCGGTATATTCTTGCCGCGTATGCGCTCGATCCGGATGATATCCATGTCATTCCGTGGCAAAATCCTATTTCCAGCTATATCCCGGAGTGCTGGATTGTCACTGAAAACGGAGAAAGTCTGGAGGAAAAACAGGCGCAGTACATAGAAACAGTCAGCGCCATGCTTTTTGGAGAAGGGGACACACTGCTGCATAACGACTACCCGATCTACGATTCCATCGTTTTCGACGTAGATGGAGACGGAATAGATGAGGTCTGCGTTCTCGGTTTTGGGCGAACCTCCGGCCTTTTCACCTTTACCTTCCGCGCCGCAGAGATTGGGGCAGACACGCTGAAATACGATACCCTATTCTGCACGGAATGGTATGATTTATCCTTTATCCGCGGGGACGACGGCGTTGTCCGTGTGCAGGGGATTGACCAGAAGGAACCTCCGCAGACGCACCTGTTTGATATTGCCGTTGTTGATGGCAGCATACAGCTAACCGAGGACGGGCAGAGTATTTCGCGCTATTAAGATCCTCCCCATGATGCAATTTCATATTTTGGTCATTCCATTCTGCCACAAATGAGCTGACCATCGTTGTAATAGCGAGGACTTGAAAGTCCTCGCTATTAGCATACATCGTCGTGCAGATTGTTTTTCTCTGTCACAAGCTGGATCAGCTCATAACACATTACGAATGTCAGGATAGGGGGATTTGATTGGATAGGATTTGATATCTCCGTACTTGATAAATCAGTTCTTGATGGATCGTTACTTGATCTATCTTTATTTAATTGGGCGGGTTCTTCCTGAACAGGCGTGAGCAATGTTTGATTTACCTGTACGGGATTTTCCCGTACAGGTTTTTCCTGTGCAGGTGTCGGCTCTTTGGGCTGCTCCAGAATGGTGTACTCGATAGAGCCAAGCTGACCGTTTGCGCCTCTCACACGCTCACGGATCAGATAGCCGTGTTCCTCCAACTCTCGGATGCCGCCGCTGATGCTGTCGATGCCGTCCTTGCAGATACGGGCAAGCCCCTTCATGGTGTAGTCCCAGTTCTCCGGCAGGGACAGCATGAGGGATAAAAGTCCCTTTGCTTTCAGCGACAGGGACATATCCCGCAGATGGTGATTCGACATGACCGTGTAATCTCTGGTCTTTTCAATACGGAATACAGCCATCTTTGCACCTCCTTCCTCTGAAAATAAAAAGTGTTGATTTTGGGCGGTTTGTCTGCCTGTACGCCTCCACCGTCTCCCGCATGGGAAAACACCTGCGCCCTGTTCGGAACGCAAGCCACAGCGAAAGAAACAGCAGATTTTCCACCCTAATCACGACACTTGAATTTTGGCATAGAAAAAGGGCGGCTGTCTGAAAAACAGTCGCCCGAAAAGGGGATATATACAAGTTATTTGCTACTCGTCCGCCTTGAAAACCGTTGCTATTACTGGCTTTTTCAAAAAGTTCTGTATCACCACTCGCACCAAATCAGTTACCGTTGTTGATACCATATCAACAACGGTAATTTTTTATTTTCTGCTGTTCTGTAGGTGTTTTCTGCGTGAAATCAGGGATTTTCGGAACATTTCTACCGTTGAACAGACCGTGATGTCCCATTTGCCGCAGCCGGGTGTTCCCCAAAGCACGGCTTGGGAGAATTGCAATCGTTATAAGAATATAAACGATAAATTATTATTTTATATTGATATAGGAAACCGTCCACGGCCGAGAACAACTCCGGTCATGGACGGCTTTCCTTTGTACCCCCGGGACAGAAAGGACAAAAAGGACAAAATAGAACAGGCCCGGAGCAGCAGAATCTTTTTCTGCCGTCCCAAGCCTGTTTTTACTATTCTCATAGCCTTGTTGTGATTTCCTTCCCATCCGCGAACCGAAACACTACCCGCTCGTCGGCGTAGACGGTGACATGGTCAACGGTGCCGTTCCAGAGCTTTTCGTCGAAGGTCAGTGGCAGGGCGGTCAGTTCTCCCAAAGAAGCCGAATCCAAGAATGAGGATGACGACTCTGACAATCATCCGGGAGCTGGCGGAAACAGCGGCACTATGATCGTGGACGCCACCTGCGCACCGTCCAATATCCGTTATCCGCAGGATGTTTCCCTGCTCAATGAGGCCAGAGAAAGCGCCGAGAAGCTTCTGGATGTCCTCCATGATCCCGCGGACGGAAAGAAGCCCCGAACTTACCGCCAGCGCGCCCGGAAAGATTACCTGAAATACGTAAGATGCCGTAAACATACCGCAAAAATGACCCGCAAAGCCATTGGAAAGCAGCTGGCTTACCTCCGGCGCGACCTGGATGCCATTGATGGCAAACTGTCTCTTGGAAAGTCTCTGACCACGCGACAGATGAAGCAAATCAGCAACATCCCGTTTGCTGCCGTGCATAATGAGCGGTTCCTTATCCGGCGTTATCAAGCGAGTCTGCCGCGTGGCTTTTATTTTCCGAACAGCTCAGCGGCCTGCTTCATACGCTGTATGATGGGCACGTTAAAGGGGCACTGCGTTTCACAGCGGCCACAGCCGATACACTCACCTGCATGATGCTCAAGTGCATCGTAATGTCCCTGTAGGGTGGGTGTAACGCCATCGAGAAGCGCCATGTCCAGATACTTGCTCAGCTGCGCAATGTTGATGTGCTTTGCGCAAGGCAGGCAGTGATTACAGTACATACAGCGTCCCTGCATGGAGAATTTCGGCTCTGCGGCAAAGAGGAAGGAATAATCCAGCTCCTCCGGCGTCATTGTTTCATAGCGCAGGCAATCGGCAACCTGCTCCGGTGACTGCATTCCAACCAGTACGCTTGCGACGCCGGGCCTGGAAAGCGCATAGTGCATGCACTGCTGAACCGTCATGGCCCGGCCGAAGGGTGAGGTCTTATCAGAAAGCAGCGCGCCTGCGGCCAGAGATTTCATGACCGTGATGCCAACACCATGCATCTCGCAGTAGCGGTACAATTCTTCCCGGACCGGGTTGATGCCGCCAAGCTCCTGCATAGAATCGAAAAAGCGGTTGTTCAGCTTGCGTGGGCGCTCCGCATTCTCATTGAGCACGTCATAGGCTGGGTTGACGCTGAAGAGCATTAGGTCGATCAGGCCGGTTTTGGCCGCCCGCAGCGCCTGCACGGGATTGTGGCAGCTTACGCCCAGCGCACGGATTAAGCCCTTTTGCTTCAGCTCCAGTGCATATTCTAGGATAGGTCCGGAGAAAATTTCCTCATACTCCTGCGCGTTGTCGATCATATGGATCATTCCGAGGTCAATATAATCCGTCTGCATCCGGCGCAGAAGATCCTCAAAAAACGCCTGCACGACCTTCACGTCCATGGTACGTCCGTACTGTCCGTTTTTCCAGATAGAGCGAAAATGTCCCTGAATGTACATTTTGTCGCGCTTTCCCTTGAGCGCGGTGCCAAGGTTCGAGCGGATGTCTGGATTGGACATAAAGCAATCCAGCAGATTGATACCGGCATCCATTGCAGCGTCCACGGTATTGCAGACCTGCTTCAAGGGCTTGCCTTCAAGATACTCGCCGCCAAGACCGATTTCTGAAACCTTGAAGCCCGTTCTTCCGAGTGTACGGTATTTCATTCTTTATACCTCCCTGCCAGCCGCGCGCAGTAGAGCGCGTGCCTGCGCCTCATCAATGGGCTCTGCCATGCTTCCGTTTCTGCGCAGCGTGGTACCGATGATGAGAATATCTGCGATCTGCATTTTTTCCGCAATGTTCTTTTCGGTGACGCCGCTACCGACGGCAACGGGAATGGAGATACTGTTTTTAACCTTTTCCAGATCGGAAGAAGCGGTTTCCGTACCGGTGGAGCAGCCGGTGACAATCACCGCATCTGCCCCCTGATGCTGCGCCCACTTTGCAGAGGTCGCAATGTCCACCTCAGGATTGACCATGTAATAGTGCTTGACCTGCACATCCGCGAAAATCTTGACATGCTCCGCGCTGATCTCACGGCGGTAACGAATGATTTTTCCGCTGCAAGGAGTCATGATTCCGTTGTAATTCATGACAGTATCGACAAAAATCGGTGTGCGGATGAAATCGCCGCCGACCACCTTTGCAATGGAAAGCGCCTCCTCATAGTTCAGCCCGCTGCAGCACAGGCCGAGCGGCAGCTTCACCGCGCTGCGCACTGCCTGGGCCACCATACTGATAGCCGAGAACTGCACTTTAGTCATATGTGGTTCCAAGCAGAGATCCTCGTTTTCGATCATGACAGCGTCAAAGCCGACACGCTCAAGCGCTTTGGCATCGCTGACCGCGCGCGCGATTACCTCGTCGATTGTCGCCGTTGCGCCGTAGGTTCCGGGCAGCGGCAGGCAGTGGATCATACCGATAAGCAGCTTGCGTCCGCCCGTCAGATTCCATTCCATTTCAATCATCCCTCCTGATTGTTTCGTACCGCGCCAGAAGCTGCGCTTCGGTGGGCAGGTTTGTGATGCTTCCCTCTTTTTCCAGCACGAAGGAGGACAGCGTGCCGCCCAGCAGGGCGCACTCATGGACGCTGCGGCCATGCACAAGTCCATAAAGGAAGCCACACACATAGCCGTCGCCCGCGCCTACAGTTTCCGGCTCTGCGCAGAGCGGACGGACGGCGCGGGCTTGCGTCTGACAGATTTGTCCGCCGTCCCTATAGTACACACGGCTTCCCTCCGCACCCAGCGTTTCAACCAGAATTTGTAGCTTCTCATTTTGGAAGAGATCGCGGATCTCCTTTAGGCCGAATTCCTCGCATAAAAATGCCGTCTCAGTTTCATTTGCAAAGATTACCGTGCTCAGCTCCAGAAGCTGTGCGAGCTTCTCATGCGGTAGCGCATTGGGATCCTTGCGCATGGACAGCGCTAGTGGTGTCCCGCTTGCGCGGATAGCGTCGATCGCAGGCTGCGTATTCATCGCCATGGGCGCAGTGAGGACAACATAGCGGCTGTCACGGAAGAATTCCGGCTTCATCTCCTGCACGCCATAAAACGTGCTGCCTGGCAGACGGTGCGCATACTCCGTGATGAGCGTCATATGGTTTTTTTCGGCGTTCTGGATCATAATGGTCGTGCCGCGGGCTTTCTCTGGCGGATCCTGAATGCCATTTTCAGGCATGTGATATTCGCGCGCAAACGCATGCAGAAAGTCATGCTGTCGATGATCGGCATAGGTCAAAACGGGATAGACCGCCTCGCCCAGTCTGGCAAGACCGGCGCAGATGTTCAGCCCCATGCCGCCGTTGGAATACTCCGTAAGGCTGCCGCCAAAGACCGGCGTAGATTTGCCGCACTCAGGCATCTGGTTTACGTGCAGGATGCTGACCGTTGCGGCCGTGCCAACGACCGTAAAATCATAGCGCTTCATCAGAACACTCCGTTCTTCAGCCGCTCACAGACCTCGTCGGAGCTGATGGCCTTTGCAAAGTATTTGGTCATTTCCGCCAGATGGAAATCGTTGAGCTCCTTGGTATTCGTACCAAGCATGTCGCTGATCATATAGGTGCGGAAGCGGTAGGCTGATGCATCGGTCGCGGTTGCGCGGCAGCAGACATTGGTCTTGACGCCACACACAAGAACGTTCTCCACGCCGCGCTCACGCAAAATCTCGGCAAGGTTCGTTCCAAAAAAGGCGCTTGGGACAAACTTGCGGAATATGATGTCACGCTCCGGATCATAGGGAATGCGCTCCTCCAGCTCCGCACCGGCCGAGCCCTCGACCAATGAAGCTTTCTTACCATCGCGGAACATGCGCGTCAGCTCGGGATTGACCTCCTTTTCATCCGCCGGATGCGCGGTATAGACGATGACGACAAGTGCGCCAAGGTCACGCATTTTGTTGAGCTTTTCCGGGAAGGTCTTCATCATTTCGCCGGTCGTCTCGGGATAATAGAATCTTCCCTCCGGACGTGTGAAATCCTTTTGCATGTCGATGACAAGAACAGCAGTTTTAGGCATAGAAATTCCTCCCGTCAGGCTTCCTTGAAGAAGCGCAGATGATTTTTGCGGGCATTGGGCGTCTCGACGATCAGCAGCACGACAATGATCGTGACATAGGGCATAATGCCGAGCAGCGACGAAATGGCCGCAGGAACAAAGTTGTTGATGATGGTTTGCAGCGCACGGACAAAGCCGAAGATCAGCGCATAGACACAGGCCTTCTCCGGATCCTTACGGCCGCAGTTAATGGCGCTCAGGCAGATAAAGCCGCGGTTCGCCGTCATGTTGATGGTATACATGCCGAGCTGCTCAACCGAAAGGTTCAGTCCGGCCAGTGCGCAGGTCGCGGCGGAGATCATCAGGCACAGGAACTTGATGCGGTTGGTCTTGATGCCGACGGATTTCGCAGCGTTGACGCTTTCGCCAGTCACGCGGACATAAATGCCAAACTTTGTCTTATACATCACGACAGTCAGCACAATGACCACAAGGAAGGTCAGGTAGGTAATCGCCGTGTGGTTGTTAAAAATATCGCTCAGGATCGGAATGCTACGAAGAACCGGCACGTCGATCATCATATTCGCCGGGTCAATGATGCTGCTGGCAACCAGATTGCTGCGCGTCCCGTAGAGTGCCTGTAAAAGGCAGGCCGGAATGCAGGCTGCCATTAGGTTGATGCCGCTGCCGACGACGCTGAGGTTGCCCTTGAGCTTAACGGTAAACAGATAGAACAGGCAGTTGAGCAGAATTGCGATTACGAAGGCAGCGATTACGCCGACCCAGATCTGTCCCGTCATGAAGGCAAAGAGAATGCCCGCAAAGGCGGCAAACTCTGTGCAGCCCTCCATGGAGATGTTGAACACGCCTGCTCTTGCGACAAATACGCCGCCGATGGTGATGAGCAGATACGGCGCAGCGTTTTCCACAGTCATGTTCAGAAGATTCAGAAACAGCGAGAGGTAATTCATGCTCAGCCCTCCTTTTTCACCGCAGACCGGTGGAAGATGTGGCCGAAGAAGTCAGCAATGGCTTCGCGGTTATTGCCGATGAGCTTGATGGCCATAAACAGCACCAACGTGCTCTTGATGATGTTGATGAGGTCAAGAGGAACGCCGAGGCCGGTCTGCGCCGCCAGAGCGCCGTAGCGCAGCGCGCCGAAGACGATGGAAAATAGCAGAATGCCGACTGGATTACTGCCAGCCAGGATACACACAAAGAAGCCGTCCCAGCCGATACCGGGGTTAGCAGAGAAGGTGTTGACAAAGTTATAGTTGACACCGAGAATTTCTGTTGCACCTGCAATACCGGCCAGCGCGCCGCCGACCACGAAGATCACGACGATTTTCCGGCTGACGTGCATACCGACGGCGTCGGCAAATTCCCACTGCTTGCCGATGCAGTCAATCTCATAGCCGAATTTGGTCTTTTTCAGAATGAAATACAGGATCAGCCAGATTGCCAGCGCAATAAAGATCGCCGTTGTGCAGCGGTACTTGCTGTTGAGCTTGGCAAGGCGGGCGGTCTGCTCGATGAACTCAGTGTGCGCATAGGCATCGCCCGTTCCAAGGTAGCTCTGGGTCAGAAAGCCTGTGACCTGCGTGGCAATGCTGTTGAGCATAACGGTTGTAACAACCTCGTTCACGCGCAGCTTGGCCTTCAGCAGGCCGGGAATCAGCGCGTAGACCGCGCCGAAGGCGGCGCCAATCAGCAGGCACAGCGTGACATGCAGCGCCGTGGGAACGCCCTTGATCATATAGCCCGCAAGAGCCGCAGTGAAGGCACCCAGGAATACCTGACCCTCAATGCCCATATTGTACATATTCGCACGGATGGAAAGTGCCGTAGCCATGCCCGTGATGATGATCGGCGTAGTGTAGCCGAGCGTGTTCAGCAGGCCGCCGACGGAGAAAAACGCTTTTTTGATGATATAGCTGTAAAGCGTAAAGGGATTACAGCCGCAGATCAAGGAGAAGATGCTGCCAACGCCGAAGGCAAACAGCAGCGGCACCAGCACGTCTCCAGCCGCTGCGAGAAGATTTGAGGTCCAGCCGGTCGTGCGTTTTGCAGGGAGTCTTTGTTTCATAGTTCTAAACCTCTCATTCTTCCGAAAGCTCCTCGGAGGACATGCGCTTCACACCGGACATATAAAGTCCCAGCTCATTGAAGCTCACATCATCCGAGCGGAAGCTGCCGACGATTTCCCCGTGATACATCACGAGCACACGGTCGGAAAGCCCCGTGACCTCGGAAAGCTCCGAGGAGATGATAAGTACCGCCGTACTGGCATCACGCATTTTAAGGATCTGATTGTGGATGAATTCAATTGCGCCGATATCCACGCCGCGCGTCGGCTGGCTGACCAGCAGCACCTTCGGTCTGCGGCTGAATTCACGCGCAATGATAACCTTCTGCGCATTGCCGCCAGAGAGAGAGCCAACCGCCGGATCCTTCGTGCTCAGACGAACGTCATATTCCTCTACCAGACGGTCGCGGTTTTCCGTTATGGCACGGCGATTCATTACGCCTTTATTGCAATAGGGCTTAAGTCCGTGATAACCGGCGATGAGATTGGCCGAGACCGGTACGTCAAGGCACAGCCCCTGCTTGTAACGATCCTCCGGCACCACACCGATGTCGTGCTTCCTCAGTTCGTCCGGCCACAGCCCCGTGATATTCACGCCGCCCAACTCCACGGTTGAGCCATGGCAAACATCCAAAAGCCCGGTCAGTGCCAGCATCAGCTCGGTTTGGCCGTTGCCCTCAACGCCAGCAATACCGACGACCTCGTTTTCATGGATGCGGAAGCTGATGTCATTAAGAATCTTTTTGCCCTCGGAGTTGACTGCACTGAGATGATTAACCTGATAGGCAACCTTTCCTCCTACGGGCTTTCCACTTTTCTTCACCCGCAGCAGGACGGCGCGGCCGACCATCATCTCAGCCAGATCCTCGTCGGTGGTATTTTCGTCGTTCGGCACAGTGCCAATAACGTGGCCTGCACGGATAACCGTAATGTTATCGGCGCACATTTTGACCTCATTGAGCTTGTGCGTAATGATAATAATCGTCTTCCCGGCTTTCTTCAGGTCAATCAGGCGGCGTATGAGGTCGTCCACCTCCTGCGGAATGAGCACGGCCGTCGGTTCATCCAGGATGAGCAGATCGACATCGCGGTAGAGCATTTTCAGGATCTCCACACGCTGCTTTGCGCCGACGGAAATATCCGAAACTTTGTCGGTAATATTCAAATTAAAATTAAACTTGTCCACAAGCGCCTGAATTTCGGCTTTTTCCTTCTTTTTATCAATCAGGACGCCGCGGAAGGTTTTTTTCCCGATTTTATGGGTGCACACCGTTTCTGTACCGAGAACGATATTCTCATAGATGGACAGCGACGGCGAGAGCTTGAAGTGCTGGTGCACCATGCCGATGCCCAGCTCAATGGCATCGCGCGGCGAAGCGATGGCTACCTTTTTGCCGCGGAAGAGGATCTCGCCCTCCGTCGGCTGCAAGATGCCATAGAGCATATTCATGAGGGTGGACTTACCGGCGCCGTTTTCACCGATGATGGCGCGGATCTCCCCTTCCTTCACTGCCAGATCAATGTGATCGTTGGCAGTAAAGTTTCCAAATTTCTTCGTTAAGTTCTTAGTTTCAATAATGGTATCCATATTCATCACCAAAGCATCCTATTGATGGTGCATGCCCCGCTGGAGCTACCTTCAACGGGGCATACACAGTCGGTTATTTCTTGTTCAGCTCTGCATAGGTTACGTTGTTGCCGTCGATCTGGAGCCAATCGTCCAAGCGCTGGCCGTCGGACTCGATGCTCGCCATACGAGCGTCGAACACGGTGATGGTTCCGTCAGCAATCCACTTACGGCACTGGTCGAGAATGCCCTTGAGTTCTTCCAGCTTGTCCTTATCCGTGACGTACTGCTCGATGACGCTCATGTCGGTGATGCCAACGCCGCCGTTGGAAAGGTTGAAGGTGTCCGGCTCGGTCTGCTCGATGTTGCCTTCGAGGTACTTGCCGATGTAGAATTCCAACAGAGAGGTGTTGTCGCGGATTGCAGAGGTCAGGATGTTGCCCGGCTCAACCTCGTCCTGGTTGGAGTCGACGCCGATGCCGAAGGCATTGTTCAGACGGCAGGCCTCCAGGCCACCAAGGCCGGCAGTGCCGCAGCAGGTCCAGATGACGTCGCAGCCCATGTTGTTAATCATGTTCTGCGCGATGCTTTGCGCGTTTGCAGTATCGGAGAAGCCAACAGTGTAGTCAATGTAGACCTTTGCATCGGGGTTGTAGAACAGTGCGCCCTGACGGAAGCCGTCGCCATACTGATAGAAGCCGACAGACTCGGCGCCGAACAGAATGCCGATGTTGCAGCCTTCGTGCTGGCCGACACCCTCAACAAGAGTGTTGCCATCAGTTGCGGCAAAGGCAGCGACGACGCCTGCGAGGAAGGAGTGCTCGTTGAGCGTGATGTAGGATTCAATGACGTTCTTCGGGGTTTCAGTGAAACCATCAACCGCGTTGATGCGGAGCTGACGGCCGACAACGACGAAGTAAATGTCGGGGTAGTCGCGTGCAACGGTGTACATATTGCCGCTGATTCCGGCTTCGAGGTTGATGATCAGGCCGTAACCCGCTTCGCACAGCTCACGAATCAGGGTCTCGCCCTGCGTGGTGTCGGTGCATTCCACGGCGTTAACATCCAGATCGTACTTTTCCTTGCAGGTCATCAAACCGGCATAGGCAGTGTCGTTAAAGCCCTGGTCGCCCAAGCCGCCCTGCTGCATGATCATAGCGATCTTCTTGTTGACGTTGGCCTTCATACTGGGATTGTCGGAGTTTGCGGGAGCGTCGCTGCTAGGGTTGTCTTTGTCCGTGTTGTCGGCACAGGCTGCAAGAGAAACAAGCATGACCAGTGCAAGCAGAACCGCGAGTAGCTTTTTCATGGATACATCCTCCTCTTTATTTACATCAACGGTTAAAGTTGTATTGATGTTATAATAATAATATCATCGCGATCTCTAATTTTCAATTCGCAAAACAACCGAAATAATCCAGAAATTTCGTCAATTTTAACAAAAGCCTAATGGATAGTTCTGATAATCCCAGCATCTCTCCTTTGCATGCCACAATCCATATCGTATAGTTGTAATGACAAATTGTGCGCGTGCTGTAGGAGGTTTGGGTGCGTCCGCCGGAATCGGACGCACCCTCGATAGGAGGCCAAATAAAAATGAAACAGAAATATCAGTAAGCCAGCTTGTAAATTTCCAGTGCGGACTGCTCGTCCAGCGGACGGAACGCCTTAGCAAAGTAATCCTTGCCAATGATCGCAGCCTCATGGGCCATCTTGGGCAGCATGCTCTCCTCAATGCCGAAGTCGCGCAGGTGCTGCGGCAGGTTCAGAGAAGCAAAGTACTCGCGGGTCTTCTCAATGGCGAGCTTTGCAGCCTCCATCTTGTCCATGCCTGTCGGGTCGATGCCGAAGGAAGCCTGCAAATAGCCAAGGTAACGATAAGCGTTGTCCTCGGTGAGCATCCATGTCAGCCATGCGGGCATAATAACGGCAAGTCCTTCGCCGTGCGTGACATCGTAGAAGGCGGACAGCTCATGCTCAAGCTTATGCATTGACCAGCCAACGGGGTTGCCCTTGACGGTAAGACCATTAATCGCCCAGCAGCAGGTCCACATGATGTTCGAACGCGCCTCATAGTTGGTCGGATCATCATAAGCGATCTTGCCATAGTGGAACAGCGTGTTGAACATTGCCTCGCCGAACTTTGTCTGCAAGTACGCTTCGGGAACATTGGAAAAATAGGACTCCATCACATGGCTGATGGCATCGGCGACGCCAGCTGCGGTCTGCTTCTTCGGCATGGTGAAGGTAAATTCTGGATTGGAGAAGGACGCGCGCGGACGCATATCGGGGCTGGAATAGCCGGCCTTCTCATTGATGTCCATACGGGAAATCACAGAGCTTGTGGACATTTCGGAGCCTGCCGCAGCCAACGTCGGGACGGCAATGACGGGCAGAACCTTGCCTACGGGAACCTTTTTACTGATGATGTCCCAAGGCTCGCCGTCATAGTTCACGGTGGCGGCAATGGACTTCGCGCAGTCAATGGCAGAAGCGCCGCCGATGGGCAGTAGGATGTCGCACTGCTCCTCGCGGCAGATGCGGTTGCCCTCAAGCACGGACTCATAGCGCGGGTTCGGCGCGACGCCGCCCATTTCCGCATAGGGGATGTTTGCTTCCTTCAGACGGCTGACAACCGCGTCATAAGCGCCGTTGCGCTTGATGGAGCCGCCGCCGTAAACGATTAGAGGCTTCGTGCCCCACTGATGGATGGTGTCCACCAGATACTGAAAGCAGGACGGACCAAAATTTACACGGGTCGGAACATAGTACCAAAAGTCTTTCATAATGTCACACCTCTTAAATATTCTGTTTTGCGCAGGTCAGTTCTGCGCTGCCTTTTTATATTCGCGGATCAGCTCAACGAGTTTTTCCGGCGTGTCGTACAGTTTAATAATGGAGCTTCCGACAAAGAAGCCCTGGCCTCCCGCGGCCTTGACGCGCGCTGCGTCCGCCGGAGACTTAATGCCCGCGCCGCAGTAGATCGGCTCGGAGACTTTACGCTCGCGCAGATAGCGGATGCAGGTTTCCAGCTCTTCAAAGCCGGGCTTGACATACTGTCCCTCGCTCGGGAACGCCTGCATATAAGTAAAGCCATCGGTGTTGATGCAGCGCTGAATGTCATCCTCGTTCATCTTGTAGTTCACCGAGCGCGCCAGCTTGACACCATGTTTCCGCAGTGCCGCAATTGCCTCGGGGTCATGCAGGTCGCCGGAAATGACGTTGACGATGTGGTGCTTCTCGCAGAACTCGCCCAGCTTCTCCGCGCCGATTGCCATAATGACCTCATGATAAAGCACAAAAAAGAACTCTGTGCTCGGATACTGCTCCGTCATGCGGCCAATGCCCTCAAGATACTTCGAATAGTCATCGGTCTGTGCCAGCGCAACGCGGTAGAGCTCCTGCAAAAAAGCGCTGTCGCGGTACGGATCCTTCGGCGGAATGCTGACCTCGATGGCGTCACAGCCGCCCTCAATGTAACGTCCGGCCATTTCAATGCTTTTTTCAATGGTCGGGTAGCCAAAGGAGAGATAACAAATGGTTTTGATGCTCATGCTCATACTTCCTTTCAAGAATTTGCAGCCTGCTCAAGGTCTGCCAGCAGCGCCAGCATCGCAGGCTCGTCGTCCCAAAGATTCATCAGGCAACTTCCGACAAACGCGCCCGAAGCGCCAGCCTGTTTTGCCTCCAAAAGGCTTGCGCCGCAGGTAATGCCCGCCGTTGCGTAGATCGGTGCGTTCACGCCGCGCTTACGCAGATAACGAATACGCCGATCCCAGCTTATCATGCCGTCGCGCGGCTCCATGCCGTCGCGCACATTGCGCAGCATCACAGCTCGTCCGGTCTGCACGGCAAATTCCACGTCCTTCTCCGGCAGGTTGTAGTCGATGAAGGTCAGCGTGTCGATACCGGCCGCGTTCATGTCCATTCTTGCCAGTTCGATCACGCCGTCGCCGGAAATGCGGCATGTTTTAATGTTGTTCTGCTTGCAAAACTCGATGTACCGTGCCGTGCCGATGGTCAGAATCACGTCCTCATAGGACACCATCTGCATCTCGAAATCCGGATGCTTGCGCCGGAATTCCGTCAACGCCGTCAGAAACGGCTCATAGCCGCCGTAGGTCTCCCACGCCTTTGCCATACGCTTGCGGATGAAGAGCGTTTCACGGTAGGGATTGCGCGACGGCAGATCGAACTGCAAGGCGCTCACACCGTGTGCGAGATAGGTCTCCGCCATTTGCAGTGAAGCTTCGATGCTCGGCGTGCCCATGCTGATGTAGTAGACCAAATGGAACCTTCCCATTCTTTTCCTCCAAATCCGGTAGTCTTTCCGGTGCGAAATTGTTCAATGATGTAGATGTAATGACAACATAATAATAGGTTTCCTGAAAAAACAGGCACCCCGCCCGGTATTTTCATTATATCATACTCTCTGCGCATTGCAATTATCTGAATTCACAAAATAATTTGTCGTTTTTTGCGCAATTTCAACAAGACAAATTTTCCGTTTTCCCTACAAGGAAGTATCAAAAAGCCGCCAACATGTCATATATTTTCCTAGTTCGCCGCGCAAGCTGCATTGTAGGGGCCGCCGGCAGCGCACCGCGTTTTTCCTGTCAATTTTTCCGCTTTTTTTCTGAAAAAGTGTTGACTTCTAGACCTCTGGTCAATAAAATAGATATTATGAACAATAGATCACCCACACTATCCCAAGCACCAAGAACGTTGAGAGGCAAAGGTTGAGGGACAAAAAATGAACCATATGTTTTCTGAAGAACAGATCTCTGCGCTGGTGCAGAACATCCCGAAATATGTGTATATCAAAATTGCGCTCACCAACCGCATCAAATCCGGCGAGCTGGAGGTCGGCGCAAAGCTGTCAACGGAAAAAGAGATGTGTGACCTGTATGGGTGCAGCCGTCTGACCGTCCGCAAGGCCCTTGAGGAATTGACACGCGAGGGTTATATCTATAAAATTCAGGGCAAGGGCACTTTCGTCAAGGAGCGTACGCCGCAGAAGCAGAATTTCTCTGTCATCACAAGCTGTTCCACGCTCATCCGCTCGCAGAACATGACGCCCACGAAGAAAATCCTCTTTGAGGGAATCGTCCCGGCTACCGCCGATATTGCGCAGCGCCTTGGGCTGCATGAGGGCGACTCGGTTCTGGAATACCGGCGTGTGTATTATGCAAACGGCACACCGGTCATTTATGGCCGCAGCTACTTCAACGCCTCCGTGCTTCCTGGAATCGAGAGCTTCAATCTGCAGAATCAGTCGATCATCACGCTGCTGAAAGAAAAGTATGACTTGGAAATTCACTGCTCCAACCGCGAGCTGCGTGCTGTGGTCTCGGACGAGACGACTTCCCGCCTACTTGGCACGCCAAACCGCTTTCCACTGCTTCAGGTGACCGACCTGAAAACGGGCGTATGGCAGGATACGAAAATTCCGGTCGAGTATTATACTTTCCTATATGTGACGGAGCGTATCCGTTATTCGCCCGAGATTTAAAGCAACACCGCACAATTGCATTATGCGGTGCTGCCCTAAAAAGAAGCACGACAATACTTCCAGGAAAAAACTGAAAAAGCGCAAAAAGGATGCAAAGAAGAAAACCATCACCGTCAGCACTACTGACCCGGACTGCGGCCTGTTTGTCAAGGGTGAGCACAAGAAGCAGCTGGCCTATGAAGCGCATACCGCCTGCGATGTCCACGGTGTCGTTCTTGCAGTAGAGGTTACCCCCGGCAACGTCCATGACAGTGTAGCGTTTTACGATGAATACGATCATGTGGTCGAGCAATTTCCGGATGTTCACGCCTTTGTGGCAGACAGCGCATACAAGACTCCCCATATTTGCAAGAAGGTATTTTCTGACGACAGAGTTTTATCCACAGCCTACAAGCGCCCTATGACGATGAAGGGCGGACACGCGTGGTGGAATTATGTGTATGACGAGCACTTCGACTGCATCATCTGTCTATAAATTGCATGAAAAAGACGATATTCCAAATGAATCATTTTTAACAGGATAATACTTCCGAGGAAAGAACAATCAGTCTCGCTGCCGTTTTGCTCGGATTTCTGTGAAAAAATTTGATATTTTGTTGACTTATGTTGGTTCGTGTGGTATTTTATTGAAAGAGTCCTGATTCGATCAGCCACAGCATCATTATACTATTCATGGAAAGGACCAGTCTCATGAGCCATGCGGAATATCTGAACGATTATGAAGCAAAACATCAAATTCTCGAAGTTGGACGGCGGATGTACGAAAAGGGCTTTGTCGCTTCCAATGACGGCAACATCAGCTGCCGCGTAAGCGAAACGGAGCTGTGGACGACCCCGACCGGCGTTTCCAAGGGATTTATGACCGAGGAAATGCTCGTGAAGGTCGATCTGGACGGCAACCTGCTTAGCGGTGAGCGGAAGCCCTCCAGCGAGATTCGTATGCACCTGCGCGTCTACCGGGAAAATCCGCAGGTGAAGAGCGTTGTCCATGCGCATCCGCCTGTTGCGACCTCCTTCGCCATTGCCGGCATCTCGCTTTCCCGCGCCATCCTGCCGGAGGCGGTGGTGCAGCTCGGCGTCGTTCCTGTCGCCAACTATGCAACCCCCGGCACACAGGAGGTCCCCGATTCCATCGCGCCCTATTGCAGGAGTCACAACGGCGTCCTGCTTGCCAACCATGGCGCGCTGACGTGGGGAAAAGATCCTGAGCAGGCTTATATGCGCATGGAGTCACTGGAATATTACGCAACGGTTTCCATGTATACCGGCCATATCATCGGCCAGGCAAACGAACTGACGTGTGAACAGGTGGACCGCCTTGTCGATACGCGCACACGGCTCGGCATCCAGTCGGGCGGGCGGCCGGTGTGCCGCCATGCAGAGGCCGGAGAGCCGCGTCCCTGCGAATGCGGCCTTTGCAATCTGACACCCGCTGCGCTTTCCGAGCTGATCTGCCACCTGATCGCAACGCTTCCTGAGGATGTAATCCGCCTGCTCCGCCATTCCAGCTGAGTGTGCCGACCCTTGCCGGAAAACCGATACAGAAACCATGCCTCCCGGGACAACCGTTCCGGGAGGCTTGGTTTATAGAATTTGCGGCTGCCCTCTCGGGCGCGTTTATGCCAGCTGGCGGGGCCCCGTGCGTTATCGCTGTCGCTCGGCTTGCTGCAGAACATGATCATAAGCACAATGCCCGCGACCGGGATGAGCAGCAGCAGCGAAAAGGCCGCGTCGAGCTGCGCCACGGGCGGGATGGCCCTCGCCGTGCGCTTGGCGCACACTACGGTCAGGGCTGACAGACCGCTGTGCGGGCACAGTGGACGCGCTTGCCGCCCGCCTCGGGCGACCGGTACCTGATCTGCAGCGACGGCCTGACGGATATGGTGCCGAATTTTGAGCTGTACAGCACACTGCTCATGGTTCGTCGGCCGAAGAATGCGCCGCCCGCCTCATGCGGCAGGCCATGCGAGCCGTGCTCGCCTTGGCTGTTACTGCTGCGGTCAATGAAAGAGGCGGTGTTGTCAATGCCGACATTTGCAGCCTCTCCGGTCACCTGCCCGCCCTCTGCCCCGAGGAAAACCGTTCAGAGATCGCGATATCGTTCCTCGTAATAAGGAAATAACACCGCGATCCGATCGCGGTGTTATTTTTATAAACCATTATTCCAGCAGTGAAAAGCCCAGGATCACGACGCCGAGAATGACGAGAATAACGCCCGTGGCGCGGTTGAGTGTTTTGGCGCTGGCACGGTTGGCGATGCGTGCAGCCAGCTGGGCAAAGCCGAACGTAAAGATGATGCACAGGAAAAACGGCAGCCACTGCGGCGCGCCGCCGATGGCGAAGTGCGAAACGGAGCCGGTCAGGGCCGTGAACGTCATGATGAACACGCTCGTGCCGACGGCGGTCTTGAGCTCATAGCCCATGACGCCCGTGAGCAGCAGGAGCATCATCATGCCGCCGCCCGCACCGATAAAGCCGCAGATAAAGCCGACGATTGCGCCGCAGAAAATGGACTTGATGATACGCGTGCGCTTCGGGATCTGCTGCATGTCCTCCTTCGTGGTCATCACCGGGCGGACGATGAACTTGATGCCGAGCAGCAGCGTCATGATCACGGAGAAATTGCCCATTGCAACGGATGGCACAAGACTCGAGACAAGGCTTCCGACAACGGTGAATGCCAGCACCGTGATCATCATGATGAGGCCGTTGCGGATGTCCAGATTCCTGTTGCGGCCGTAGGTATAGGCCGAGACGGCGCTTGCCAGCACATCGGATGCCAGTGCGATGCCGACGGCCGTGTACGGCTCGATATGCAGAAATGTGACGAGCATGGGGGTGATGACGGCAGCGGCACTCATTCCGGCAAAGCCCGTGCCGAGGCCAGCCCCCGCCCCCGCGAACAGGCAGACGACGATGGTCAGGAGGAGCTGCATCGAATCACCCCTTCTTTGTCATTTCGACCGTTCGGCGGTAGGCGGCCGTGACGGCATTCTGCACGGTGTAGGAAAATCCGCCCTGCTCGAGCGCCAGAACGCCCTCGATGGTCGTTCCGGCCGGGCTGCACACGCGCATTTTCAGTACGTCCGGCGCTTCCCCACCCTGCAGGAGCATCTCCGCCGCGCCGAGCATGGTCTGCGCCGCCAGACGGCAGGCGTCCGGGTACGACAGGCCCGCGCGCACGCCGCCGAGGGCCAGCGCGTCGGCAAACTGGAAGCAGAACGCAGGTCCGCAGCCCGAGATGGCGCTTGCAGCGTCGATCTTTTCCTCCGGCAGGGGCAGCAGCAGCCCGGCCTGTGCCAGAACGGCGCGGAAGGCGTTCAGCTGTGCGTCCGTCACGTTCTGCGCGGCATAGAGGATCGTGCCCGCGCCGACGGCTGCGGGCGTGTTCGGCATGATGCGGATGAGCGGCAGTCCCCCGCCGAGCATGGCGTCCAGCTCCCGGAGCGTCACGGCCGTCGCCATGCTGACGACGACGGGTGCATTCCCCTTCCGCGCCTGCAGCACGGGAGCCAGCTCTCCTGCCAGACCCGGCAGGCCCTGCGGCTTCACGCCGAGGAACAGCAGCTCGGCCGTTTCCGCAGCCTCCGCGTTCGGGCAGACTGTCCCGCCCAGCTCCTTTGCCAGCGCCTCGGCCTTGGCCGGGGTTCGGTTGGCAAGCAGCAGCGTGTGGCCGCCCTTCGCTGCGGCCCGCGCCAGCGCGCCGCCCATATTTCCGGTCCCGATGAATCCGACTTTCATGCTCTTACCTCCTGATCTGACCGTTTCCGGTGATAACGTACTGATAGGTCGTCAGCTCGTTCAGGCCGATCGGTCCGCGCGCGTGGAGCTTCTGCGTCGAGATGCCCATCTCGCAGCCGAGGCCGAATTCGCCGCCGTCCGTGAAGCGCGTCGAGGCGTTGACATAGACGGCCGCGCTGTCCACCCCCGCCGTGAAGCGGGCGGCGCTTTCCTCACTTTGCGTGACGATGGCCTCGCTGTGGTGCGTGGAATGCTGCACGATGTGGCGGATGGCCCCCTCTACGCCGTCCACGACGCCGACGGCCAGCACATAGTCCAGAAATTCCGTGTCGAACTCCGGGTCCGGCGCGATGCCCAGGATGGCTGCGGCTTCTTCGTCGCAGCGCAGGCGGACGGGGTGCTTTGCACCGGGGCCGCACAGGCGCTTTTGCAGCATGGGCAGGAACCTCGGCGCGATGGCGCGGTGGACGAGCAGGACCTCGGCCGCGTTGCAGACGGACGGGCGGCTCGTTTTTGCGTTTTCCATGATATCGAGCGCCATATCAAGATCGGCGCTCTCGTCGACATAGACATGGCAGATGCCTGTGCCGGTCTGGATGCACGGCACGGTCGCGTGCTCGACGCACGCGCGGATAAGGCCTGCCCCGCCGCGCGGGATGAGCAGGTCAACATAGCCCGTGGCTGTCATGAGAGCGGCGGCCCCTGCGTGTGACGTGTCCTCCACAAGGTTCACGAGATCCGGCGTCAGACCGGTCCGCTCCAGCCCACGGCGCAGCGCTGCCGTGATGGCAGCGGCGGAGCGGTAGGCCTCGCGCCCGGAGCGCAGCACGCAGACGTTGCCGGACTTCAGCGCGAGCGCGGCGGCGTCCGACGTGACGTTCGGGCGGCTCTCATAGATGATGGCGATGACGCCCATCGGCACGCTGCGCTTGCAGATGCGAAGGCCGTCCGGGCGGACGAATTCGTCCAGCGTCCGGCCGACCGGGTCCGGCAGGGCAGCAACGGCCTCGATGCCGGCTGCCATGCCCTCGAGCCGTGCCTCGTTCAGCGCGAGGCGGTCGAGCATGACGTCCGGGACTTTGCCGCGCGAGGCCTCGAGATCGGCGGCGTTTTCCGCCAGAATGGCCGGGGCCTCCGTGCGCAGCGCCTGCGCCATGGCGGCAAGGGCGCGGTTTTTCGCCTCGGTGTCGCGCAGGGCCGGACAGGACGCCGCGGCCTTCGCGCGCTTCAGAATGACCTCCGTCGGGGTGAATTCCATTATGCCTTCTCCTCCCGTGCCAGAAATTTTGTACCGACGGGCTTGCCGTCCATCAGATCGTAGAGCGCAGCGGGCTGCGCGCCGTTGGCGATGACCATGGGCACACCGGCCTCCGTGGCGATGTGCGCGGCGTGGAGCTTCGTCTGCATGCCGCCCGTGCCGAATTTGCTGCCCGCGCCGCAGGCCAGCCGCTCGATCTCCGGCGTGAGCCTCTCGACGACGGGGATGAGCTTCGCCGCGGGATCGCTGTGCGGGTCGGCTGTGAACAGGCCATCGATGTCCGAAAACAGGATGAGGAGGTCTGCCCGGATCGTCCGGGCGACGATGGCGGCCAGCGTGTCGTTGTCACCGATGCCCAGCTCCTGCGTGGCGACGGTGTCATTCTCGTTGATGATCGGCAGCGTGCGCAGCTGCAGCAGCCGCGCAAGCGTGTTGTGGAAGTTTTTTGCGCGCTCCGGCGTCTCGATGTCGTCCGCCGTGATGAGCAGCTGCGCCACGACGTGGTGGTACTGCGAGTAGAGCTTATCATAAATGTACATCAGCTCGCACTGGCCGACGGCCGCAGCCGCCTGCTTGCCGGGAATATCCTTCGGCCGCTCGGCCAGCGACAGCTTGCCGACACCCATGGCGACGGCACCGGACGATACCAGCACCAGCTCATGTCCTGCATTTTTGAGATCGCTGCAGACCTTGCACAGCTCCTCCACGCGGCGAATGTTCAGATTCCCCGTCGGGTGCGTGAGCGTGGACGTCCCCAGCTTGAGTACAATTCGCATGGTTCAAGGCTCCTAACTTTTTTGCTTTAGCTTGTTAACACCTGCGTATCATAGCACGCTGAGGCCGGAATTGCAAGCGCTGCCGGATTTTTTGATGAGCAGCGGCAAAAGACCGCTTCACAGCCTCTGTGTTTCACGTGAAACACAGGCTTTTCTGCCCAACGCATGGCTATATACTATTATAATAGATGCATCGATCAGGATGAGGCAGACACGAATGAAACATGGAAAGCGGGGAACAGAAGCTTCACAATGCCGGCGCACCCAACTGAACCGGTGTACCAGATGCGGTATGGCGCAAAACGGCAGGCCGCTTTCCAAATGTTTCACGTGAAACAGGAATTTTTTACAGAACGCTCCTGCACGGTTGCAATCTTCCCCTGCATGTGCTAGAATAGCACCGTATTGACAACCAAAGGAGGTGGCAGCTTGGCGCAGATCATCGCGATCGTCAATCAGAAGGGCGGCGTGGGAAAAACGACCACTGCCGTAAACCTGACGGCGGCGCTGGCCGCGACCGGCGCGCGGGTGCTGCTGTGTGACTTCGATCCGCAGGCCAACGCGACCTCCGGCCTCGGCGTGGACAAGCGCAAGGCCCCCTACGCATCCTACGACCTCATTCTCGACGGCGTCAGCGCCGAGAAGGCCGTCATCCACACGGACTACGGCGACGTCATCCCGTCCGGTGCGGAGCTGGCCGGTGCGACCGTCGAGCTCATCGGCGTGGACAAGCGCGAATACCAGCTGAAAAACGCGCTCGAGCCGCTGCGCGCGTCCTATGACTACATCTTCATCGACTGCCCGCCCTCGCTGGAGCTGCTGACGCTCAACGCCCTCTGCGCGGCGGACAGCGTGCTCATCCCGGTGCAGTGCGAGTATTACGCCCTCGAGGGCCTGTCCGATCTGATGGGCACGCTCCGGGCCATCAAGCGGCGGCTGAACCCGAAAATTTCCGTATTCGGCGTGCTGCTGACCATGTACGACGGGAGAACAAACTTCTCCAACCAGGTGGCGCAGGAGGTGCGGCGGCACTTCCCCGGCAAGGTCTATGCCAACGCCATTCCCCGCAATGTCCGTCTCGCCGAGGCCCCGAGCCACGGCCTGCCGGTCATTGCCTATGACCGAAGCTCCCGCGGCGCGGCGGCCTATCTCGCCGTCGCCGAGGAAATTCGCAGAAAGGACGGAAGCTTATGAGTGCAAAGCAGCGTGGGCTGGGCCGCGGGCTCGGCGCGCTGATCGGCGATTTTCCGGAAGAACCCGAGAGCGGCGCGGTGACGAAGCTGCCTCTGCAGAAGGTGGAGCCGAATCCGGATCAGCCCCGCCGCACCTTTGACGAGGAGGAGCTGCAGGCTCTGGCGGATTCCATTGCCGCCCACGGCATCCTGCAGCCGCTGGCCGTCCGCGCAAGCGGTGACGGCTTTTATCAGATCATTGCGGGCGAGCGGCGCTGGCGCGCGGCCCGGATGGCGGGCCTGAGCGAGGTCCCGGTCGTCGTGCTCGAGGCCGACGACCGCACCGTCATGGAGCTGGCCCTTGTGGAGAACCTGCAGCGGCAGGACCTCAACCCCATGGAGGAGGCCGAGGGCTATCAGCGCCTGATGAAGGAATACGGCCTGACGCAGGAGGAGGCCGCTGCGCGCGTCGGCAAGTCCCGCCCGGCCGTAGCCAACGCCCTGCGCCTGCTGCTCCTGCCGGAGGAGGTCCGCTCTCTCGTGGAGGACGGCACGATCTCGGCTGGGCACGCCCGCGCCATCCTGTCGCTCCCGGCGGCCCGCCTGCAGAAGGCGGCCGCGCAGAAGATCGTCGCCCTGCGCCTGTCCGTGCGGCAGGCGGAGGCCATGTGCAAGCGGATGCTGCAGGAGGAGGAAAAGCCGGAGCCGAAGCCCGCTCCCCTGACGGTCGACTATGTCGCCGAGTGCGAAAAATCCCTCACGCGCCGCCTCGACCGCAAGGTCCGCATCGTCAACGGAAAGCGCAAGGGACGCTTTGAACTGGAATTTTATGGGCAGGAGGACCTGCAGCGCCTGTATGACGCCCTCCTCGCTCTCGGAAAAACGGAGGAAAAGCCTGAATGCCTGAACTGAAGCAGCCGCAGGAAGCGGCAGAAAAAACAACGGAGCAGCCGCTGACCACAAAGAAAAAGCGCGCCATGCTCGAATACATGGCCATCATGTTTGCGGCGGCCTTCCTGCTCGTGGCGGTCTCCCTGCTCATCAAGGTCATTGACATGAAGGGCGAGATGGAGGCGGCCAACACGGGCGCGCGAGAGAACATCGCGCTGCTGCAGAAGGATCTGGACGCCGCCCGCGCCGAGTCCGCAGAGCTGCAGACCCAGCTCAACGAGGCCAACGCCGCGTCCTCCGAGGCAGCGGACAAGCTCTCGGACGCCGAGACCCGCCTGAGCGAGGCCGAAAAGGCCCGCGAAACGCTCGAGAAAACACTCGACGCCGCCCAGAAGGAAAACGACACACTCTCCCGCCGCGCGCAGGCCAATGAGCTGCTCGTCTCGGCGCAGGCCGCGCTGGAGCAGGGCGATTATGCCGCCCTCCGCAGCCATCTCACGGCGCTCGGGGCCTATGCCGACGCCCTGAAGGACGACGGCGCCGCGCTCTATGAGATCCTGCGATCCTATATCGATTGATTTAGAAAAGCTTTGATTAAAAACTTAGGGAAGCTCTGATTCAATCAGCAAGAGCGGATGGCGAGAGATTTTTTTGGCAAGGCGAGGTATGGAAAACGCAGGAATACTTTGTGTATTTCAAGTTTTTCATACCGATGGATTGACGAAAAAGATCCGGCATCCGCCGCAGATGATTGATTCAGAGCTTCCGTAGAACTGATTTATTGAGGTGACTGAATAATGCTGGATATCAAACGAATCAAGGACGATCCCGAGGCGGTCAAGGCCGGTCTGCGGGCCAAGGAGGTCGACTGCGACGCTGCCGTCGACCGCATTCTGGAGCTGGACGCTCAGCGCCGCGCCCTCATCCTCTCAACGGAGACGGATAAGGCCGAGCAGAACCGCGTCTCCAAGGAGATCCCGAAGCGCAAGAAGGCGGGCGAGGACGTCGCGCCGATCTTCGCGCGCATGGCCGAGCTGAAGGCCCAGATCGCCCAGAACGACCAGAAGCTGACGGACGTCGAGGCGGAGTACCGCACACTGATGCTGTCTCTGCCGAATCTGCCGGACCCCGATCTCAAGCCGGGCGGCAAGGAGAACAACGAGCCGCTGCGCTACTACGGCGAGCCGCATCACTTCGACTTCGAGCCGAAGCACCATGTGGACCTGTGCACGGACCTCGGCCTCATCGACTATGAGCGCGGCACGCGTCTGGCGGGCTCCGGCTTCTGGATCTACCGCGGCATGGGCGCGCGCCTCGAGTGGGCCCTGCTCAACTACTTCATCGACGAGCACCTGAAGGACGGCTACGAGATGGTCGGCCTGCCCCTGATGCTCGAGTACCAGTGCGGCGAGACCGCGGGACAGTTCCCGAAGTTCGCCGACGAGGTCTATAAGATCGAGAACCCGACGGATGACCGCATGCACTTCATGCTCCCGACGGCCGAGACGGCCCTCGCCTCCCTGCACCGCGGCGAGATTCTCTCAGAGAGCGACCTGCCGCACAAGCTGTTCGCCTACACGCCGTGCTTCCGCCGCGAGGCAGGCTCCCACCGCGCCGACGAGCGCGGCATGGTCCGCGGCCACCAGTTCAACAAGATCGAGATGTTCCAGTACACCCTGCCCGAGAAGTCCGACGAGGCCTTCGAGGAGCTGGTCGGCAAGGCAGAGCGCCTGGTCAAGGGCCTGGGCTTCCACTTCCGCACAGTCAAGCTCGCCGCGGGCGATTGCTCGGCCTCCATGGCGCGGACGTATGACATTGAAATTCAGATCCCGTCCATGAACGGCTATAAGGAGGTCTCCTCCGTTTCGAACGCGCGCGACTATCAGGCGCGCCGCGGCAACATCCGCTTCCGCCGCGAGGCCACGGGCAAGACGGAATTCGTCCACACCCTCAACGGCTCCGGTCTGGCCACGTCCCGCATCTTCCCCGCCATGGTCGAGCAGAACCAGCGTGCCGACGGCTCCGTCGTTGTGCCGGAGGTCCTGCGCAAGTACCTCGGCGGTCTGGAAGTACTCGAAAAGAAGAACTTCTGAGAAGGAGAGAGGGTACTATGGGGAAGAAAAGAGCGGATTTCTGAAGGAATTTAAGGAATTTGCCATGAAGGGCAATATGCTCGACCTTGCAGTCGGCGTCATCGTCGGCGGTGCATTCAAGACGGTCGTCGATGCCCTGACGAATAGCGTCATCATGCCGGTCGTGTCCATGTTCCTCGGCGGCCTCAGCTTTGAGGAGTGGAAGATCCGGCTGCCGCAGTTCTTCGGCGAAAAGCTGGACGAAAACGGAGAGGTCATCGTAAACTACCTGCGTTTCGGCGACTTCCTGTCCGCGTTCATCAACTTCGTCATCATGGCTTTTGTTGTGTTCCTGATCGTCAAGACCGTCAATCGCCTGCGTGAGGCCGGGGAAAAGCACCGCAAGAAGGAGGCAGAGGCCCCTGCCGCGCCTCCCGAGCCGACGAAGGAGGAGCAGCTGCTCACGGAGATCCGCGACCTGCTCAAAAAGTGAGCCGAAGGGAGCGCCCGATATGAAGCGAATCTGCATCCTCTGCCTGCTGGCTGCCCTCCTGCTCGGCGCCTGCGGCCTGGCCGACGCGCCCTATATGGAGCCGGTCCGCACCTACTGTGCCGCCCTGCAGGACGGCGATTTCACCCGCCTGCAGGAGGCCATCCCCCCTGCCGTGCTCAATGCGGACGGCTTCGATGCCGGGGAGCTGGCCAATGTGCGCGATTCGTTCGCCAAGGGCAGCAGCAACGACTATGACATCACGCCAAAGGAGCTGGACAGCCGCCGCATCCCCGAGAGCGGCTGCCGCGTGCTCGAGGATTATTTCCGCCAGCAGTACGACTGGACTACGACCGTCGACGAGGCACGGCTCGTCAAATTCCGCGTTTCGTTCACGGGCGAGCTGGATGGCCAGCTCAATGTCCGCGCCGTGTGCTACCAAACCGGCGGGCACTGGTACCTTGACCTCAGCGCCGTGAATCTAAACCTGTTCAGCTGAATGCAAAAAAGCGAGGAGCTGCGGCTCCTCGCTTTTTGCGTCTTTTGGATGAAGAGGCTTTCAGGCTTGTCATTGCGAGGCTCCGCAGGAGCCGTGGCAATCTCGCAGCACCAGCCGGAACACGGGAAAGCTTTTGGCGAATCCGTAAGTGCCTGCCATGCCCTCTCAGTCACCTTCGGTGACAGCTCTCCCAGAGGGAGAGCCAAGGT
>JABLTR010020173.1_pt1 | contig 70021 bp, 71 predicted proteins | sample 7160071 | NCBI WGS metagenome assembly JABLTR01 (sample SAMN14651230, study PRJNA627086) | human gut metagenome | isolation source: feces | host: Homo sapiens | reverse complement strand
TACAATAACAATGCCGATGAAGACGCGATGGAATGGCAGGCAAACTATCTTGCCAGAGCTATCCTTATGCCGAACGGTCAGATAAAACGATGCTTCTACGCATTGCGGCCTTTATGTATAAGTGAAAGTGAATTTATAAAGCAAATAGCAGCTATCTTTGAAGTTTCAAAACAGGCGATGAAAATTCGACTTAAAGACTTTGGTCTTATTTAGGTTATAAAAAATTTACATCGAATATTCGCTAATTAGCGAATATTAAAGTGAGGAGGAAGTCATATGCAAATCTCAACAATACCAAAAAAGCGGTACCGGATATCCTGTGTATGCTGTGGGAGGCTTATCAGCACCGACAGCAACAATCGTCCTTTTCGAGTAGAGGTCAGAAAGAATATGAGGAGGCATATGACAAAATAACACGCTGTCCACGATGCCAAACATGGCTCGGCGTGTTCAAATGAAGACAGTTAAATAAAAAATAAATTCATATAACTGAGTACGAGCCTACAGCCGGAAACGCTGGTATATAACCCAGTAGGAGCGAGCTTACGAAATGCCGACAAGTTATAGCTTTTAACGCTATACTTGCGGCATTTTTCTATATATCTTTTTCGCGTTAAAAGCGGAAAGGTATATATGACAATTAGGATTCGTGGCCCTCCAATCGAAATGAATTTCAAAAAATTCAAATTGATTGGAGGAAACAAGGGTGAAGTACACACCTAAGAAAATATTTATCAAGAAAAATGAAGGCTACGCAGAGATTACCTGTGAGGAATTCTACAAGAGAAAAGGTACAGACTTTGTGAACAAAAAGTTCATTCCCATAAGTTCCATGCTGCTTGAGGTAACGCCGGAGCAGTACGGTGACTTTTACAAACAGCGACGACGCCAAAGATATTTAAAAGAGCGCGCGGTGAAAAACGGTGAAATCTCAATTGATATGCTTACAACAGACGAATTTTGCGGCGAAGAAATTCTCGTCGATGAGAGCGGCAGCATAGATGATAAAGTAATTGAGAATATAATGCTTGAAAAACTCCGCGAATGTTTTGGCATGCTGACGAGCGAAGAAAAGATGCTTATAAACGAACTTTTTGTCAAGGAGCTGACAGAGCGTGAAGTTGCTGCGAGGCACGGAGTTTCACAGGCCGCCGTCCACAAACGAAAGGAAAGAATCTTAAATAAACTTAGAAAAATGATGTAACAGGTTATCAACCCCTCACTTTTTTGGCATGAAAAGTGAGGGGTATTTTATATACCCCAAACGCTCATTGACAACTTAATAGTACAGCGCATTTTTTACTTTCCCCCTGCTGTCGGGAGACCGGCAAGCCACATGAGCGAACACACAGGCGGATATCCCGCCTGTGCCTTTAGGACTCAGACGGTGCGGCGCATCCGCATCGAAGGCGATGACAGGCAGGGGTATTAAAGATACTTCTGCTTAGTCCTAAAGTCGAGCGTTGAAGCGTTCGAGCGGTAACCGCTCTGACGTGAGCCGTCGCAACAATGGAGAGCAGCTCGGAGCGATCCTCGGAGTGGTGAGATTCCAATGAGGTCAAATGCATGGCCGGAAAATGCGTTCCCTGCCTGCTTGGGGAGTCGTGGACAAATACAAGCATATAATAACGCAAAACGATGATACAGCGCAGAGGAAAAGTTTGTTTTTTTCCTCTGCGCTTTACTTAAGACATGGAGGAAGACTAACGGCCGGCAATATGAGCAGACGAATAACGAACTTGTTTTAACACATGACGAAAGTGTGACTATTGGCAATTTAATTCGCTATGAAATAATGAAAACACCTCATTCAAAATATACGGATTATTTGCATGGACTACTCAATAAAATCGACACACCCGATGTCATAAATGAAGCTGCCGAACACAGAGGCGAGGCATCATATGAACCAAAGATGTAGGAGGCAGAAAAATGAATAAATCCATAGCGATAAATAACGCATCGTTTGCATATAGCCTGAATATGCTCAAGTTACTGCTTGGTATGCAGCTCATAAACGAGGAAGAATACAAAAAAATAATTGCCGTCAGCGCCGAGCATTACAACGTGAAAAATTATTGTGTCTAAACTGATAACAATTCAGATTTTCGCTAGATGTCTCTGAACTCTTGTGGTAGTGTTGGTGTTGCCGAAAAGCTTATCGGTAATAAAAAGCAGCAAAGCTGCAGAAAGGAAAATGGGGTATGAAAAGCATAACAGAAATCACTGCAAAAAGGCAAGAAACCGCAGAGCCGATACGTCTGGCAGCCTATTGCAGGGTATCCAGCGACTCAGACGACCAAAAACATTCCTACGCCGCACAGATAAGGCACTACACGGAATACGCTCAGAAAAATCCTCAGTATACGCTGGTTGATATTTACGCGGATGAGGGCATCACCGGAACGAGTATGAAAAAGCGCGACGACTTTAATCGTCTCATGCAGGACTGCAGGAAAGGAAAGATAGACCGCATCGTCGTCAAAACGATTTCACGGTTTGCTCGCAACACCGAAGAATTTCTTGCTGCACTGCGAATGCTCTCAAGTTTAGGAATCAGCGTGTTATTTGAGGAACAGGGCATCGATACCTCAAAACTCAATGGTGAAATGATAGTAACCCTTCCCGCTATGGCAGCACAGCAGGAGTCAGTTGCAATATCGGAAAACATACGATGGAGCTACCAAAAGCGGATGGAATCCGGCGAGTTTAACTGCTGTTGTCCCCCATATGGCTATGATATGGAGGATGGCAATCTTATAATCAATGAATCTGAAGCAGCCATAATTCGCCGAATCTTTGATATGTATCTGCAGGGCTATGGAATAAAAGCTATTACCAATAAATTAAATGAGGATATGATACTGACACGACGTAAACAGATAAAATGGAATCAATCTACTATTCGATATATACTTAATAATGAAAAGTATATGGGAGATTCCATCTTACAAAAGTGGTTTACCTCTGATACCCTACCATTCCGAAGGATAAAAAATGCAGGAGAAAAACCGAAATACTATGTAGAAAACAGCAATCCTGCTATTGTAAGCCGAGAGACCTATCAAGCAGTACAAGCTCTGCAAAAGAAAAGAAAATTAAAATCATCCGGCGAAAGAAAAAAGGACTCTCATGTTCTTATCGGGATGATGCGATGTGCTCAGTGTGGGCGAGCCTTGCGAAGACAGCTTGTTGATGGCACACACTATTGGTTATGCACTGGCAAAGCAAGAGGCGATACTGACTGCAAAATAAGGCGGGTACATGAAAATGAAATATACTCCGCTTTTATGATGATGGCCGAAAAGCTTATAGATAACCGAAAGTATCTGCTTACATCTCTTATCAGTCAGTTAGAGGAAATGCAATACAGAACAAGTGGCAGCCAACAGCGGGTAAAAGAGCTCGACAAAGAAATAGCTGACCTTGGCGCACAGAATCTTATCATCTCGAAGTTACACGGCAAAGGGATATTAAATGCCGCTGAATATTCGGCACAGTCGTCAGAGATAAGTAATAAAATAAGCGTACTTAGAGTTGAAAGAAGAAAGAAGCTATCAGAGGACGAAGATGAGGAAACATTGGACGAGCTGAAAACCCTCGACAACATTCTAACAGAAGCCGAGATAAGCTGTGACTTTGACAAGACGCTTTTTGAGCAGATAGTCGAGAGCATAACGGTCGGAAACGATACGATTACCTTTAAGCTGCTCGGCGGCATTGAGCTTAAGGAAAAACTCTAAAAGAAAGGACGGTGCAGCCAGATATGAAAATACGAAACATACCTTTCGGATATAAGTATCAGAATGGAGAGATAACAGTACATCCGCAGGAACTCAGCACCTTGCAGCGCATTTTTAGATGTTATCTTGATGGGCAGTCGCTGCTCCAGATATCCAAACTGCTCAACAGTGAAAACGTAGAGTACATGCCAAATACAACGGGTTGGAACAAAGCAAGACTCATGCGAATGATTGATGATACACGCTATCTCGGCAAAGATGCATATCCGGCAGTGATAGATTCCGAAACATATGAGCAGATGCAGCGGCTCAAGGAGTCCAGAAACACTCAAAAGCAAACCGACCGCTCAGCGGACATATACCAGCTTAAAATACCAGTCCTCTGCCCAAGCTGCGGCAGTGCCATGCGCAGGCGGCATGATAAAAGAGTCAAATGCAAGGAACGGTGGATCTGTCAAAACAGAGAATGCAAAGCAATCGTCGAGATTGAAGACGGCGATTTGCTTAGGAATATAACCGACAGACTCAATCAATTAATAGAAAACCCCAGCCTGATACAAATTGATACAGCAGATCCTGAGCCGAGTGCCCAAGTCACAAGGCTTAATAACGAAATCAACCGGACGCTTAACAGTTTCGGCTTTGATAAAACTGCCTTGCGAGAAAAGCTGTTCAAGTGTATCACGGAAAAATATGCCCAGATAGATGACGCGCCATATATATCTCGGCGACTGAAATCGGACTTTGAGAAATCAAGTCCGCTTTCATCATTTTCTGCCGATTTGTGCACAAGAACGGTTAAATCCATTCGGCTTGGCACAGACGGCACAGTCAGTATTACTCTGATAAACGGGCAGAACATAGGAAAGGAGCAAGCCGTATGATGACGACATCGACAGCAGCTCAACCGCAAAAGGTCGTACATGTTATGCCGCCAACAATCAACCCTGCGGAGGAAATCAAAAAAGCGTACAGGCAGATAAGAGTGGCCGCCTATTGCCGTGTGTCCACAAAGCAGGAGGAGCAGCTCAACAGCTATGAAGTGCAGCAAAAATACTATACTGATAAAATCAATTCCGAACCTAAATGGACAATGGCAGGCATCTTTGCCGACAAAGGCATCACTGGAACGAGTGTAAAAAAGCGTGATGAGTTTAACCGGCTCATGCGGCTATGTAAAAGAGGCAAAGTGGACATGATAATCACCAAGTCCATAAGCCGGTTTGCTCGAAATACGTATGACTGCCTTAAATATGTGAGAATGCTCAAAGAAATCGGTGTGGATGTCTACTTTGAAGAGCATGGCATACACAGCATAGAAGCCGGATCGGAATTTTACATTACCATATACGGAAGCGTCGCTCAGAGTGAATCGGAAAACATCAGCGCCAATGTCCGATGGGGCAAGGCGCAGAGCGCCAAAGAGGGCAACGTGCCCTTTCAATACAAATCTTTTCTCGGCTATCGCAAGGGCGCGGACGGTCAGTCTGAAATCGACCCAGAACAGGCAAAGACAGTAAAGCTCATTTATGATAGATTTCTTATGGGAGACAGCTACAGCAGCATTGCGAGATATCTTGAAAGCCATGGCATCTTATCGCCCAGCGGCAAAGAAACATGGCGGGAAACGACTATACGCTCAATACTGTCAAACGAACGCTACAAGGGCGACACTGTTCTCAACAAGACATATATCACCGACTGCATATCGAAAAAGGTAAGGGTAAACAATGGCGAGCGCACCAAATATTATGTGGAAAACAACCATCCCGCCATCATAGACGCTGGCACTTTCAGCAGAGTGCAGGAGGAGCGTGCGCGCAGAGCTGGAAAGCAAAAGGTAAAGCATGTCGGCACGAAAACAGAACAGGGCAAATACTCCGGCAAATATGCCCTTACCGACTTGCTCGTCTGCGGCGAGTGCAGGACACCATACCGACGCTGTACATGGACAGTGCAGGGTAAAAAGAAAATTGTATGGCGCTGCATCAACCGACTGGATTATGGCAAAAAATACTGTCACCATTCGCCGAGCATAGAGGAAAACATGTTACAGGATGCCATTATGGAAGCGATTATGCGGACGGCAAAACAAAACGCCGATGTACTGAAAACTCTAAAGCTGCATATTGGCATGGAGCTTTCTTCCGGCTCCGCCGAAGATAAAAGCATGGACGCTCAAATCCGCATTGCACAGTTGGACGCTGAAATCAAAAAGATGCTAAATGCGGTCTCCGCAGAAAATGTGGAAAGCTTTGACGAGGTCAGGCTTACAGAGCTTGTAAATGAAAAACAGAGTCTGCAAAAGCAGCTTGAGGATTATGCCACAGTGAGACAGAAGCGTGAGAGCACAAAGTCGCGTCTGGATGAAATATTTGCTATCCTCGACGGGCTGCAGAATCACCCGATGGAATACGATGACAGACTTGTCAGGCAGATGCTTGAATGTGTGGTGGTGGAATCTAAAGAGCAAATCAAGGTCGTTTTTGTAGGCGGCTTGGGAGTAATGCAGAGACTGGATTAGACCGATAACAAACAGAGTAATAATATTTATAAAAGCAGACAAAGCTCTCTTTGTCTGCTTTGCACTTTGCCTTGCCAACATCACTTAATAGTATTTTAAAAATATGGCAATACTATTGATATATGGTAAATGAGGTGATGTTTATGGCAGTATCGCATAGAGGCGCAATTTCATTCGGCATGGTTTTCATTCCGGTCGGCCTCTACACGGCCACGCAGGACAATGATATCCATTTTAACCAGTTGTGCAAAGAGGACGGCAGCAGAGTCAAATACAAAAAGATATGTTCAGGCTGCGGAAAGGAAATCGGTGCGGGCGATATAGTAAAAGGGTTTGAATATGAGCCGGGCAAATATGTAACGCTGACCGACGATGATTTTGAAAAGGCCAAATCAGAAAAGGACAAAACCATCCATATCCTCCATTTTACCGATCTTGGGAATATACAGCCTATCTATTTTGACAAGACCTATCACGCAATACCGGAGCAGGGCGGCGACAAGGCGTTTGAGCTGCTCAGGCGGGCGATGAAAGAGGAAAACAAAATTGCCGTTGCAAAAACCGTGATGGGCACAAAAGAAAAACTACTCGCCCTCATCCCGACCGATAAAGGAATACTGATCGAAACGCTGTTTTTTGCCGACGAGGTCAAAGAAGCGCCGAAAGAACCGGCACATCCCGATGTGAACGATGCCGAGCTGCAGATGGCCAAAACCCTTATAGGAGCAATGATGAAAGATTTTGAGCCACGGAAGTACAAAGACGAGTACCGTCAAAAGCTGTGGGATATTATCAACAGCAAGATTGAGGGCAAGGAGATTGTCGCGCCGCAGGAGCAGGTGGTCAATGTAATTGATTTAATGGAGGCGCTTAAACAGAGTCTTGCACAGGCAGGCGTATCCAAATGAGGGATTTATTCGATCAGAAAAATATCAAGCCCATGTTAATAGGCGCGGAGGGCGAAGCTTTTGACTCGCCCGACTATCTTTACGAGCTGAAGCTGGACGGCGAGCGGTGCATCGCCTATCTTGACCCGCAAAATGGTACGGAACTGCGAAACAAGAGGAATATACGGATGCTGCCAAAGGTACCGGAGCTCAATGATATACACCTGTGCGCCAGTGTAAAATGCATACTCGACGGCGAACTTGCCGTCATAAAGAACGGAAAGCCGGATTTTTATGAAATCCAGCGCCGCTCCCTTATGAGCAACCCCGCCAAAATCGAGCTGGCAGCCAAACAAAGTCCCGCATGCTTTACCGCTTTCGACATTCTTTATTATGAGGATCATGCCGTGACAGATCTGCCGTTAACAGAAAGAAAAGAGCTGCTGAACAAGGCGATAAAGCAGGAAACGCCGCGTTTCGCCCTTTCACGGGTAATTGAAAGCAGCGGCATCGCCTTTTATAAGCTGGCCGAGCAGCAGAACTTAGAGGGTATTGTCGCAAAGCGCAGGGAGAGTCGTTATTATTTTGATAAGCGCACAAAGGACTGGATAAAGTGCAAAAACCTCAAAGATGAGGACTACGTTGTGTGCGGATATATCCCAAAAGAAAACGGCATGACCAGCATCATTCTCGGTCAGTACGCGAGCGATAAGCTCAAATACAAAGGGCATGTAACGCTTGGCGTGGGCGGCGAAAGCTTCCGAAAAATACGGGAACAGGCGCGTATTCCATCGCCGCCGTTTGATGTGCCGTCCGAAAGTGAAAACGCAGTATGGATAGAGCCAAATATCTGCTGCACCGTAAAGTATATGGAAAAGACTGCATCCGGCGGGCTGCGGCAGCCGGTGTTCAAGGGTATTCGAGAAGACAAAGAGCCAATAGAGTGCAAAGAAAACCCGTCCTAATAGATAAGGACGGGTTTTAACTTGCTGTATCTTAATGCCTATGTTACAATATACTAAAATAGAATATGGAAACGCAGGTGAAGTTGAGAAATATGAACAACAAAATCTTTTATCATTACTTCAATGGGACTACTGATAAAGACAAAAATAACTACTCATTACAAAATTTACAAAACGGAAAAGTTTATTTTTCCTATATAAGGTATTTCAATGATCCTTATGAAGCTGCTTTTTACCCAGATGAATCTTGTAATTATTCAATTGTAGATTTACCAAATATAGAGTATAAATATGAAATGCAATGCAGGGTATTTTGCTTTTCTGAAACTTTTCAAAATCCTATTATGTGGAGTCATTATGGGAATTCGCATAAGGGCTTTTGCGTTGGATATGATATAAAAGATATTTTAAGTATACCCTCAATCGTTTTTGACCGAGTTACTTACTCAGATGACAAACCATTCTTATCAAATGAAGATATTCTTAATGGCTGTGCCCTCTTTTACAAAAGCTCCGACTGGAAAAAAGAAGAAGATGGCGCGCAGTTTTATTTTTGCATCTTAGTGAAAGCGATATAATAAGTGAAGCGGATTTTATTCAAGCAAGGAATAGCTGGCTCTCATTAAATCCTTTTTTTGAAAGGGCTGTGGATTCGCAATTGAATTTACCATTGCCTCCGACCCTTGATGAAGCAAGAAACAAAGTAATTAAAGCTCGTGAAAATATTAAAAATTTTGAATATGATAACTATGTCTATTCTGTATTCACAAAAAAGTCCACAGGACAAACAGTTTACGGAAAGCTTCCAATGTATATTGAACGTTCACTTGAGGCAAAAGTCATATATATAGGTCTTAATGCCCCTGATGAATTGCGAAAAGAGTTAAAAGAATATGCAAGGTCTCATGGCATCGAAATATATGATATGGTTTTTGGCCAAGGACAAAAATATTGTTTTATTCCAAAAAAGATCGTCTTATAAACAGTGTTTTACATAACTAATTTCACGAGGGTTCACATACATATGGAAAAAACAAAATATATCTTTTTTATTGTCTCTTGACACCAGGCTGAGCCTGGACGCGTGTTCGCGTTCCGGGCTCAGTTTTTTATTTTGTCTTTTCACTCGCGCTTTCAGTGGGTATCTTTTTTGTCAATGTTTCCCAGAAAAGCACCGTCCACAAGGGCAGCTATTCGTAAAACAGTATCAACCAACAAACTGAATTAGGGTAGATGCCATACAGGGTGCAAAGCAAAATGGGGCGTATCGTCTAAATGACGGTACATCCCATTTTGCTTTCTATAGATTTATTTAGAGCCACGTATTATAATTAACAAAAATGACAAAAGAGGTGAAAATATGGCAACATTCTTTGAAATAAAGCAATTAATTTGCAGGATGTTTGGGATTAGAGATATAGTTGATAATGATGAAGACATTACCGTTGATATCCGACTATTGAGAGTTCTATCAAGTGATGAACAGGAAAACTACCAATTCGTTATAGTTAATGCGGAGTTGCAGGAATTGTACGATAAAGTTTGCAGTATGCGCAACGACGCATTGGAGTTATATACCGGATATGATTACGAAGTAGGGATTGATTTAGACTATCCAATAATGAGAAATCAAGAATTTCCTGTTATATCTGAAGACATAGCCAATAGTATTCAATACGAGTTAGGAGTTCCCACGATTGAATATTGTATTTATTTGCTTATGCAAATTAAGGACACGATGAATCAACAGCAGGGACGAAATAGTAGAATCTTACCAATTCGGCTAAGGAGACCATTTGACAGATATGTAAGCAATAATGACAATATATCTTTAGCAACTTTGTTACCCAAAATGATAGGTGAGTTGTCACTAAAAATAAAAAATATGAACTCATATGCAAAAGATTTAAGTAGTTTCAGAAATTACAAAAACTCTTTTGTGTTTGAATTTATGTATAAATCGGGAATTGCACTCATTGAGTTTACTGATATTATTGATATGTTTCATATGAATAATTCTATACGTGGTAGACTTGATGTAACCCAAATTAGCACTCCTCCCTTACGAAAATATACTAATGATGTTGTAGATTACTATAAACAAGCTTTAGCTTCAAATGATCCATACATCAAATTTATTTCTTTTTATCATGTGATGGAATATTTTTTTGATGAAGTTTTCAAGAGAAAGCTGGTGACCGACCTTAAAGATAAAATTACACATCCTGACTTTTCATATAAGGATGAAGATAAAATATATGACATAGCACTTTTCGTAAAAAATAGGCTACGCATGAATGACGAAACAGGGCAAGGTAATGAATTGGAGTCCCTAAAATATGTTTTAAGTGAATACATTTCTATTGATGACTTAAAAGCTAGAATAGATGCAATTGATTTGAATGCACTTCAATATTACAAAAATAACAAAGTTTCGTTTTGTAATGCCCCAGTTATCAGCTGGTCTGATACGCAGGATGTTTTCACTCAACTCGCTCGAAGAATATATTTCACACGAAATTCATTAGTCCATAGTAAAAGTGGGAAAAACAAAGAACGTTATCGCCCATATCAAGACGAAAAGCAGTTACAATTGGAAATTCCGCTTATTAAAGCTGTAGCTGAATTAATAATTATTAATTCAAGCGAAATTTTCTAGAAAAATTATGCATAGTTATGCTCTGTTACGCAGTAGAACCCCATTTTTGAGGGAAAAGGTATAATCCCATCACCCTTGATGTTTTCGTGTCTGTAAGCCGCTTAAATTAAGGCTATTTCGCCCTCTATTGCGTAACATTACTATGGCAATTCATGAAGCAGTTTACACGAACCAAAACTTATGCGTAATTTTGGTTTCCAGTGTTAGATTACCCTACAATGGATTTTCCAACGTTGGATAAACCTATGTTGGAAAATCCAACGCAATTAAATAAAGATATATAAAGTAAAGATTAAAGAATTACAGATTCAATCAATTACCCATTCCATTCCTTTCCGTCCCCTCAATTCTTTCTCCACTCATAAGCTATCGGAATGGAAGCGAAAATACAGAACTAATTATCCGTTCAGAAAATCCATAATTCATAGAGAGCGCAAGCGGTCTATCCGATTGCGCTCTTGATTACCACATAGCAAGGACAGGGAAAGCCGTAAATGACGCGAAGCGCGAAGTTTATCCTTGACAGCTTTCTCTGGCTTTGCTGCTTACTGTCGGTCAAAACGAAATTGTAAGATAGCTTTGATAAGCTGTGATTTCAAACGGTCTTGAATATCATCGTTGATACGTCCCCGGTATTTGGACAGATACTTAATGCGCGGACTGTAATGTTGTAAAATAAGTTCAATTGCTTCCGACTCTCCGGCGACTGCCTTTTCAATGACTTCAAAAGGTATCAGCTTCTTGTTCCTCATGCTCTAATCGCTCCATTTCTTTTCGTAGCTGCTTTAATGCTGCTAATTTCCAGTAATTTGCTGTGCTTCTGCTTCTTCCATACTTTTTCCGATTTGAGCGTCGGTATAGCCGAAGAAAAAATACAGAAACAAAATATTGCGTCTTTGCTCGGTTAATTTTGATAATGCATTTGCTAACCGTTTGCTTGCAACAACAATTTCTTGATCTTTTACAACAAAGATAGTCGGTTGGTCGTACTGCTCAAAATAAGTATCTGTTGTGAATGGCTCAAACGGTGTTTCGGATATTAAGTATTCAAGCGACACTTCCCGTTTCTGCTTCCGTCCAAAATCACGATAGGCAGTCATTGCGGCATTGCGGAGAACAACCCTACAAAAAGCGTCAAAAGCATATTCGATATGCTCCTTGCATTCTTCTAAATAAATCATCTAACTCACCCCTTTTCTTCCCAGTAGGGGGTTATTACAGCAAACGCCCATGCAGTCGCAAAACCACATAGGCGCTTGGTAATATGAGTTATTTAAGCGTAAATAGTCAAATGTGTGTTCATACTGATAGCCAGAATATCCCGTTGTATGGAATAGGCTTTTTTTGATGATTGAAGAATGTCAATGATACCGCCATGTCCTAAATGAGCGTTCCGACGTATTGACCGCGTGTAAAAATACGGCGGTTTATCTACTACAGAACAGAAAAGAGCCGATAACCGCATTTTATATCTGCGTGTTATCGGTTCTGCGTCTGTGCGTCCGGCTCTTGGATAACGGATAGTTTCATTTGTTCTACACTAATTAGCGTTTCTTGTCTGCACTTTGGACAGAACAGCGGGAAGTTTTTCAATTCGGTATCTTGCCGTATCTGTAGCCTTGTTTTATGACCGCAAACAGGACAAAGTATCCATTCTGTTGTAGCCATTGCATTTACTCCTTAGAACAATAAATTTCAATAGCCTGCTTTACAAATTCAGCCGTACCCTCACCGCCTACTTTATCAATGCTGTGCTTAAATCGCTCATCATTGACATACATCTGTCCTAATCCACGAAAAATTTCAGCATTACAAGTATAGTAATTACTTGTAATAAAGTTTTGTAAAGCATCAATTTTTTCCTGTACCGCGTTATCGGTAGGCGACAACTGCCTGAGTGCTCCGGTTTCAATAAACAAATTCATCAACTGCGATGTTGTTTCACTAAAATCATATCCGCTCTTTTGCTTCTGCTCATATTCTTGATACTCTTTGGTGTCACCCCATTTCGCTTTGGCTTCTGCCTTGTACTGTTCAATCTCGCTTTTGTTGAAAACGTGAAAGTTCATTTCTTTTATTCCTTTTTTCTGGATTTCACGGACGAAAGAAATCAGTTTCCCTATATGCTTATACTGCAATTCCAGCAATTCAATTTGTTGTGTTAGTGCTTCTAACGGATCAAAGCTTGAACTGTCAAGAATTGCTTTGATTTCTTTTAGAGGAAACTGCAACTCACGAAACAGTAAAATATTTTGCAAACGGCTGAGTGCTGTATCGTCATACAACCGATAGCCCGTTTCGGTCACTTCTGTAGGCTTCAAAAGACCAATGGCATCATAATGATGCAGTGTGCGCACACTTACTCCTGTGAGTTTGCTAACTTCATTTACTGTTCGCATAATTATCCCTCCCGTGTAAAGACATTATAAACTATAACGTAACGTTAGAGTCAAGGGGTAAAAAATTTTTTAAAAATTAATTCTGGGTTTCCGCTTGACAAATCTCTGCGCAATAAATATAATATAACAGTGTTATATATCGCCATTATATGAAAGGGTGGATGTGGATGGGCGAAGCAGAAACTACGACTTTGCACCGAATCCATTCTTCGGCTGTGCAGGAGTTTCTCGAAAAGGATTTTAAATCTGCTTCTTTGCGAAACATCGTGAAAAAAGCAGGCGTAACAACGGGCGCGTTCTATGGCTATTATGCCAGCAAGGAACGCCTGTTTGATGCGTTGGTTTGCGAGCAATACGAGCATTTTATTGCGCTTTTTCAGAAAGCACAGCAGGATTTTTCCAATATGCCGCAGGAGGAGCAGCCGGAACATTTGGGAGATATATCGGGCGCATGTATGGAAGAAATGCTTTTGTATGCCTACCAGCATTTAAATATATTTAAGCTCATCCTCTGCCATTCTGAAGGGACGCGCTTTTCGCACCTGATTGACGAAATGGTGGAAATAGAAATCAAAGGGACGCATGACTATTTAGCGGTGCTTAAAACATTGGGCCGACCCGCGCCGCCGATTGACGAGCATTTGGAACATGTATTGATTACCGGCATGTTTAACACGTTTTTTGAATTGATTATCCATGAAATGCCGCTTGAAAAAGCCCAATATTATTTAAAAGAAATGAGGGCATTTTATACTGCTGGATGGATGAAAATTATGGGGCAATGAGCCCCATGATTTTTGTCCAATGGTTAGTCTAAGCTAACTATTGGACCTAATATTCTGAAACGGCATATCCGTTTTCTTATCATAAAATCAATTTTTTAAGGAGGTTTTTGCGTGAAAAAGCAATCCAATTTATCAAAGCTGATGGGCTATGCAGGCAAACACAGGGTGTTAACCTATCTCTCGTGGATATTGTCGGTCATAAGTGCCCTAATCGCTCTTGCGCCGTTTTGGTACATATGGTGTATCATTCGCGATGTGCTGGCCGTTGCCCCGGATTTTGCACAGGCGGGAAATATTGCACGTTACGGCTGGTCTGCCGTATTGTTTGCAGTGATTTCCATTGTTGTATACATCGGCGCCTTAATGTGTTCCCACCTAAGCGCTTTCCGGGTAGCTTCCAATATCCGTAAAGAACTCATGCGTCATATTGTATCTCTGCCGCTTGGGGTAACAGAAAAGTATGGAAGCGGGAGCCTTCGGAGGATTGTCAATACATCCAGCTCGGCGACAGAAAACTATCTGGCGCACAGGCTGCCAGACAAAGCGGGGGCGATTGCAACTCCGGTAGGGCTGCTTATTTTGCTGCTTTCCTTTGACTGGCGGTTGGGGTTGCTCAGCCTAATTCCCGTTGGGCTTGGATTTCTCATTATGATGAAAATGACAGGCGCGGGAATGGAGCAGAAAATGCGGGAATATCAAAACTCCCTTTCCGCTATGTCCAATGAAGCGGTTGAATATGTAAGGGGTATCCCCGTGGTAAAAACGTTTGGGCAAACCATATTCTCTTTCAAACGCTTTAAGGCTGCGATTGACAACTATGAGAGGTGGGTCATCGCCTACACAAAAGCATTGCGCCTGCCGATGATGTTTTATACAACGGCGATCAACGGCGTGTTCGCCTTTCTGATTGCCGGAGGCATCCTTTTGTCGAGCGGCGGCGTGACAAACGAGCTGCTGCTGAATCTGATTTTTTATATTGTCATTACGCCTGTTATCGGAACGACACTTACAAAAATTATGTTTATGAGCGAGGACGCCATGATTGTAGGCGACGCGATTAACAGGATTGATGAGGTACTGCGGGAAAAACCATTATCCGAAAGCGCAGTAAACAATGAGCCAAAAGACAACGGGGTTATATTGGAACATGTCAGCTACAGCTACGACGGAAAGAAAAATGCGCTAAACGATGTGTCGCTGACTATCCAGCCGGGTCAGACCGTCGCCCTTGTAGGGGCTTCCGGCGGAGGCAAGACCACCCTTGCCAATCTCATCACAAGATTTTTTGACCCGCAAAAAGGGCGCGTTTTGATTGGAAATACCGACATACGCGACATCCCGAAAGAAACGTTGATGAACAAGGTGTCGTTCGTTTTTCAAAACAGTCGCTTGCTCAAAACATCCATTTTAGAAAATGTACGTATGGGCAATCCTGCCGCAACACGCGGAGAAATCATACATGCGTTGGAATCCGCACAGTGTATGGATATTATTGAAAAGATGCCAGATGGCATTGATACTGTGGTCGGCAGGGATGGCGTGTACCTGTCCGGCGGCGAGCAGCAGAGAATCGCCATTGCCCGCGCGATTTTGAAAAATGCGCCAATCCTAATCTTGGATGAAGCCACCGCCTTTGCCGACCCGGACAATGAAGTACGGGTGCAGCAGGCCCTGTCCGCGCTGTCAAAGGGGAAAACCGTGATTATGATTGCTCACAGGCTCTCGTCCATTACGGGTGCGGACTGTATTTATGTATTGCAGGATGGAGAGATAATCGAAAGCGGTACACACAGCGGGTTAATAGAGCAAAACGGCGTATTTGCCCGGATGTGGAAAAATTATTCCGAAGCGGTGGAATGGAAAATTGCAAAGGAGGCAAGAGCATGATAAAAGTATTGCAAAGGCGCTTTGCGCTATCGCGGCAAGGGGCTGTGGATTTAATCAAAGGCTGCATTGCCTGTGTCGTGCAGGATATTTCTTTTATGATCCCCGTAGGGCTTTTGTATATGTTTGTCATGGATATGATGAACGGGGGCGTAAACGGGAGCCGCATCGCCTTATATGCGGCGGGTGTTTTGGTTTGCTTATGTTTCATTTTCGTTGTAACCTATTTTCAATACAATGCCACTTATTTGGCGACTTATGTGGAAAGCGGGGTAAGACGCATTTCTTTGGCGGAACAGCTTCGCAAAATCCCTCTCTCCTTTTTCGGGAAAAAGGATCTTGCTGATTTGACGAACTCCATCATGGGCGACTGTGCCACGTTGGAAACGGCGTTTTCCCATTATGTACCTGCTTTGGCAGGCTCTCTCATTTCCACAACCCTGATTTCTGTTTGCCTTTTTGCCTATGACTGGCGCATGGCTCTTGCGGCGGTTTGGGTGCTGCCGGTTGCCTTTACCATTACGTTTTTCTCGGCCCGCATACAGGAATATTTCAACCGAAAATCCGTAGCGGCAAATGTTGCTCTTGAAAGCGGTGTGCAGGAGTGCATTGAAAGTTTGCAGGACTTAAAGGCCAATAATGCGGAAGAAACCTATTTAAAAGGGCTGAATAAGAAAATTGATTACGTGGAGAAACGGCACATCATTACAGAACTTGGCACCGCCCTTTTTGTTGTTTCCTCTACTTTAATCCTGAAATTCGGAATCGCTACGGTGGCGCTTGTAGGCTCTGTGCTGCTTGTGCAAGGGGAAATCGAAATCCCATTGTTTTTCCTGTTTTTGCTGGTGGCGTCCAGGCTATATGCCCCGTTGGAAGGCGCTTTGCAAAATCTGGCGGCGGTTATTTCAACCAAAACCAACATTGACCGCATGAACGAAATCCTTGACCATCCCATTCAAACGGGAAACGAGCAACTAACGAACAAAGGGTACAATATTGTTTTCGACCATGTGGGCTTTGCCTATCATACTGGTGAAACTGTATTAAAAGATGTCTCCTTTACGGCAAAACAGGGGGAAGTTACTGCTTTGGTTGGACCGTCCGGCGGAGGGAAAACAACCGTTTCCCGCCTTGCCGCGCGTTTTTGGGATATTGGAAAAGGGAAAATTACGGTGGGAGAAATGGATATTTCACAAATAGAGCCAGAAACTTTGTTATCGCTGTATTCCATCGTATTTCAAGACGTAACGTTGTTTAACAATACCATTCTGGAAAACATCCGGATTGGCAGAAAGGACGCTACCGATGAAGAAGTAATCCAAGCGGCAAGGCTTGCAAACTGCGAGGAGTTCGCTTTAAAGCTCCCAGATGGTTATAACAGCATGATAGGCGAAAATGGCTGCGAACTTTCCGGCGGCGAGAGACAACGAATTTCTATTGCCCGCGCTTTTCTCAAAAACGCCCCGATTATCTTACTGGATGAAGCGACCGCAAGCCTAGATGTGGAAAATGAAACCCTCATACAGACCGCTTTATCGCGGTTGATAAAAAACAAGACCGTACTCGTTATCGCCCATCGTATGCGTACCGTAAGCGGTGCAGATAAAGTGGTAGTGCTTTCAGACGGAATCGTCGCCGAGCAGGGAACGCCGGAGGAACTGATACGAACAGGTAAGATTTACACCCACATGATGCAACTGCAAATGATGAGTGGGAGTTGGGAGATATGATGGATACGCATTGGCTGCTATGCCCTGTTTGTAAAAGTAAAACACGAATAAAATTGCGAGAAGATACAATGCTTGAAAACCTTCCGCTTTTTTGTCCGAAGTGTAAGCAGGAAACGCTAATCAATGTAAGGCAACTAAATACCACAGTTATCCAAGAGCCGGACGCACAGACGCAGAGCCGATAACACGCAAGATGAAATGCGGTTATCGGCTCGGAGGTATTGCTATGTTCGCAACTTATTGCCTTTTCTCTCATAACCTACGGTCAAAAAAATCTTTTGCGCTTACATGGGATTTTGCGCTTATGAGTATGAACATACAAGTCATATAATTACCTTTTATAATTCCTGTACTCAACGCCCATGTAGTTTTATGCTGCATGGGCGTTTGCTGTTATCACCCTCACTTGGGGCAGAAAGGGGATGAGAAAAATGATGAATAGTGAGCAGTATCAGGAGCATATTGAGCGTACTTTCAACGCCTTTTGTAAAATTGTGCTTTACCATACGGCGCTGGGCGTTTACAAAAAACTGCGGAAAAAGCAGCAGTTTGAAGTGTCCCTTGACTATCTTTGTGAGTTTGATTTTGAGCCGGTTACTGTAACAGACGAATATTTCGTGAAATACGATGTGCCTACCGCTTTTACCGTTCACGGGAAAACGGTCATTGTGGAAAGCGAACAGTTAGCAGCCGCGCTTTCGCGTCTGCCGGAAAAGCGGCGGGAAGTGCTGCTTTTGTGGTACTACCTCGGTTACAGTGACGAGGAAATCAGCAAGATGTGCAGCATTAGTCGAAGCGCAGTTTTCCGCAGACGGAAGATTGCCTTGCGCTTAGTGCGAAAAGAAATGGATGTGTTAGAAAATGAAGAATAGAAAGTACAAATTGCTGCCTTATGAAACGATTGTAAAGGCAACCGCAGGGGAGCCGGAAGCAGTGAATACAGTAATCCAAAACTATATCGGGTACATCAAATATCTATCCTACTTTCAAGGGAGTATCAACGACGATATTCAAGATCATCTCAAAGCACAGTTAATGTAAGCCTTACCCAAGTTCCGCTTTGACAGATGACAAGTAGCAAAGCCAGAGAAAGCCGTCAAGGATAAACTTCGCGCTTCGCGTCCTTGACGGCTTTTCATATCTTTGCTATTAGGCAATTAAAAGGGCGCAAACGGATAAACTGCTTGCGCCCGCAAAATCTTATGGATATGTTATTACACAGTAGATTTGAAAAAATCCTTGTGCCATACGATTTTGCGGACTTGAAAAGTAAACCGTTGAGAGTTTATATTCATACCATCAAAAATTGCGGTTTACTGCATAACATTTTGCTATGCCGGCGTGGATATTTAGACGGACAAAAAGCCTTGATTTATGCGGCTTGCAGAGGTCGAAAACAGAGCAGGGAATATCATAGCGTCGTATTTCAGATGTGCATAACTGTCCTCCTGCAACCGCTTTGAGGTTTCACCGGGATGCTTTGCAAGCCGCCCGCCTGCTAGTGCGCTGTACGGCGTCATGCCTATGTTTTCTTCCTTGCAGAGCTTTACCATTTCCCGTTCTTCCTCACGGAAGATTAGGTTATAGTGCCCCTGCACCGATACAAATTTTGCAAAGCCCTCTTTTTCGGCCAGTGCGTTCGCCTGTGCCAACTGATAGGCAAAACAATTGGATATACCAATATAGCGTGCCTTTCCCGATTTCACAGCATTGTTTAAGCCCTCCATGATGTCATAAAGGGGCGTATTGTAATCCCACATATGGTAAATGTATAAATCCACATAATCCATGCCGAGATTGCAGAGGCTTTTATCAAGCATTTTTTCAATGTGCTGCTGTCCCGTGATTCCCGCTTCAATTTCCTCATTGGTGCGTGGCAGGAACTTCGTTGCAATCACAACATTATCACGCTTTGCAAAATCTCTAATAGCTCTGCCGAGGTACTGCTCGCTTGTACCGCTTTGATAGGCAATGGCCGTGTCAAAGAAATTCACGCCAAGCTCCAAGCCTTTTTTGATAATTTCACAGGAATGTTCTTCATCAACTGTCCAACTATGCTGACCGTTGCCGGCTTCGCCAAAGCCCATACACCCCATACAAATACGGGATATATTGAGGTCTGAATTTCCTAATTTTGTGTACTCCATAAAAAATCTCCTTATGCTCCCGGCTACACAAACATCTTCTTGTTTTTCAAGCATTCCATATGTGCAGTCCAGTTTTCATTAATATTGAGTTCCTTTGCTAAGATCTGCTGTGCCTTAACAGCTATCTATTTTTTAGCCGTATCGTCACGTCCGGGAATCGTCGTAATATCAATATATGACATATAAGCCCACCTATCAGTTTTTCTCCAATATCTTTTTTACTACGCAGGGATTTCCGTAGGCAACGGCATTTTCCGGAATGGATTTTGTAACCACGCTGCCTGCGCCAACTACGGCGTTATCTCCAATGGTAACACCCGGCAGAATAATCGTTCCGCCTCCAATCCAAACATGATTGCCGATTACTACGGGAGCAGTTTGTGTGCGGATTGCCGAGCGTCCGGTTTCATCTGTATAAATGCGTTCCTCTGCCGAAACAGGGTGAACGGCAGTATAAATTTTAACATCTGGACCTATTAAGGTGTTTTCGCCGATTGTGATTTTGCCGGTATCTAAAAGAGTGCAATTCATATTGATAAGGCTGTTAGCACCGAGAGAGATATTACAACCGTAATCAACCCAAATTGGCTGATTGACACGGGCATTTTCACCGCAAGAGCCAAACAGCAAACAAATAATTTGATTTCGCAACTCCATATTTTCGGCGGGCAGGCTGTTATATACCTGCATAATGTTTTTTGCATGATTGCTCAACCGGCGAAGCTCTAAATCCCTTGTATCATAAAATTCGCCGCAGAGCATTTTCTTTTTTCCGTCATAAGTTGCCTCTTTGCTTAAAAACTTTTTACCCAATCTTCAAGTTCAAGATCTGAAACACGGTTCAGCATTTTGCCTTTTTCCCAGTTTGCAGTGGGGCAGAGCGGTTTCAGCACTTCTACCGTCTTACCCATTCCGCTGCCTCCGCTGGTAGCAAAGGGAACAATCGTCTTTCCAGAAAAATTATAGCTTTCCACAAAAGTGTTGATAATGGTCGGCGCAACATACCACCAAATCGGGAACCCGATAAACACGGTGTCGTAGTCAGCCATATTCGATACCTTTTCCGCAATTTCCGGTCGGGAGTTCGGATTGCTCATTTCGACGGAACTGCGGCTCTTTTTATTCGTCCAGTCAAGGTCGGCATGGGTATAGGGAAAGGCAGGCTTAATTTCAAAGAGGTCGGCGTCTGCTGCTTTTGCCAAGCGCTCGGCGGCAGCTTTGGTAACGCCGCTTGCCGAAAAATATGCCACTAATTTTTTCATTTTATTTTTCCTCCAATTTATCGTATTCTTCATCACTTACAGGTTCGCACCATTCATTCGAGGTGTCCTCTCCCGGCACTTCTACGGCAATATGAGAGAACCAGCTATCTTTTTTCGCACCGTGCCAATGTTTCACCCCTGCAGGTATGGTAATGACCATTCCCGCGGTGAGAGAAACAGGCGGTTTGTTTTCTTCCCTGTACCAACCCTCGCCCGCTGTGCAGATGAGAATCTGACCGCCGCCGCTTTTGGCGTGATGAATATGCCAGTTGTTACGGCATCCCGGTTCAAAGGTCACATTTGCGAGAAACACAGACGTGATTTGTCAGCGGATTCAAAAAGGATTCGCCTACAAAATATTGTGCGAATGTTTCGTTTGGTTTACCCATTCCGAAAATATTAATTTCTTCAAATTGCTTTTTATCCAACACTTTCATTATTCAAATATCTTCCCTTTATTGAATTCCATTACTGTTCAGCCAATCGGCAACATCACTCGAAAGCTGCGAGCCGCCTGAATAGTGAATCGAAAGAGCTTCACCCATTGTGGCGTTTGGCGCAAGTTTGGCGATAGCAGTCAAACTTTGTCCGAAACGTCCGCCGCCGTGAGAGCAGAACGGAAGTATCGTTTTGCCCGAAAAATCGTATTCTTCAAGGAAAGAAGCAATCGGCATAGGAATTGAAGCCCACCAGTTGGGATATCCGATCATAACTGTATCGTACTCGTTCATATTATCTATATGAGTTGCAAGCTCCGGGCGGGCCTGTGCGTTCTGATCTCGCTGTGCTTCGTCCAAAACAGTGTTGTAATCACTTGAATATGGATTTACTAATGTGATTTCAAACAGGTCTGCACCTGTCTGACGCTGGATTTCTTCGGCAACTCCCTTTGTATTGCCGCCCCACGAGAAATACGCAATCAGTATTTTCCCGTTTCCGGAATTACCTATATGTTGTGTTCCCGTACCCGACACACTACCTGCGCCGGGAGCCGCATTTAGCACCAAGCGAATACCGAGGTTAAAGCTGCCTTTATTTTGTTCCAGTGTGGCTCGGTAAGCAGAGCGCATATTTTTAGCAAAATCATTCCAGCCGCCGCCGCGGTAAACTCGCAGAGTGCCGGAAGTGGGACCAGTGGGGTCGGTTTGCTCATCGGTTGGATATTCGCCGTAATAATCCCATACCCATTCGCTTACATTCCCATGCATATTGTAAAGTCCGTAAGGATTTTCAGAAAAGCTGTCTACCGGGACGGTGGTTTCTCTGTATTGGCCGGGCTTTACTTCCAAGTTGCCCTGTGAAAAATAGTTGTCCTCTATTTCATAAGGGTAATGACCGTAATAATTTGCGTCCTCGGCGCTCGGAGAGCTTTCCATATAAAACGGTGTGGCCGTTCCGGCTCGGCAGGCATATTCCCATTCGGCTTCGGTGGGCAGGCGGTATCCGTTTGCGCTTCTGTCCCAAGAAACATTCTGACCGTCGATTATATAAACAGGGGTTAGGCCCTCCTTTTCGCTTCGGGCGTTGCAGTAGGCTACTGCGTCAAGCCAGGAGATGCTTTCAACGGGCAGATTATCTCCTTTGAAATTACTAGGATTACTGCCTGTAATTTCTTCATATTCTTTTTGCGTCAGCTCATATTTGCTCATATAGAAATCGCTGACTGTAACCGAGTGCTGTGTTTCATCAGCACTGCGCCACGCTTCGGAATCGGGGCTGCCCATTTGGAATGTTCCGCCTTTAATTAAAACAAAATTTTCAGATAATTGCATATTTGTTGCCTCCAAAGAATTGCTTGTGGGCGGCTGCTCTGAATCTGTGTCAGAGTTTTCTGATTGACTGCAAGCCGCCAGAGAGAAAATTAGGAAAAGCAATAAAAAAAGAGATGCAAATTTTCTCATAAAATGACCTCCTATTCAGCAAGCCCTATATCATCTAACCATTCACGGACCGCATTGTCGGGATTTGACGACGAACCGCTGCCGATATGAAGTCCCTCTGTTATAGTGGCATTAGGTTCAAGGGATTTTACCTCATTTACCGTATTAGAAAGTCCGCTGCCGCCGCTGGTGCAGAATAGAGCAACCGTCTTGCCAGACAGGTCGTAAGTATCGAAAAATGTATAGAGAATCATCGGCATATCACCCCACCAGTTCGGAAATCCTACATAGATGACATCGTACTGCTCAATATTTTCGATATTGCCGGAAATTGCAGGACGGGCATTGTTTCGCTGTTCCTCCTGCGCCAAATCCACAACAGTATCATAATCGTCGCTGTACGGTGTGGCAGGTACGATTTCAAAAATGTCGGAATCTGTTTGGCTTTGAATAGACTTTGCGACATTTTCAGTGTTGCCCGACCAAGAGAAATAAACGACTAATGATTTAGAACCCGTTTCGGTAGGTATAAAAGAGCTGTTTTGACTATTTGATTCTTCATCAGATGCAGAGCTTTGATTGCTTGATTGCTGTGCGGGAGAGGACGATTCCTCATTAGCTGTGTTATTGCTGCAAGCTGCAAGAGATAACAGCAGGGTAAGCGCCATAAGAATTAAAAGTACTTTTTTCATTGTGAAAACTCCTTTACTTATTTATTTGCATACAGTTTCCTATGATTTCGCCAGTGCGGAGATACTGATAAGTCGGCATTTCAAATAAAACGGGTTTAAGTACACCATAGTCGATTTTTCCGTCCTCATTCAAAACAGATTCCTCGGCGTGCACAGCAATGATTTTGCAAATAAAGCTCTCAAATCCGTCTGTTTTATAGATGTCATCTACCTTACATTCCATAGCAACCGGCGCCTCGTCAATAATCGGTGCTCCTGTTTCAGCCGTTTGGTAGGAAAAAACAGAAGATTTATCCGTTTTTCTTCCGCTGACAGTACCGACATAATCTGCTTTTTTGAGCATAGCCTCATTAACAATGTTGACGCTTAAAACATTCGTATCCCGAATACCTTTATTTGTGTAATGCGTATCAGAAAGGCTAATCATAATGTGATCATGGCCGATAATTCCAAGATGTCCGATTAACACATAGTTGGGCTTGCCGTCAACCATTGTCCCGACAACAACAAGTGGCGTAGGGTAAAGAGCTAAATCTGTTCCTATATTTTTCTTCATTTGGAATCCTCCTAAATATGTTAATTATGGCTTATTTCCTTTTTGTATTTCAAACCGAAGATAATCCAAACGGTCTAATTGTTTCTCCTTAAAATGGATTTCGTCCAGTGTTCCGTTTCTTTTTTCGCTCAACATTTTTAGTCGTTCTTTCTCAGTTGACTTTCCGTTCAAAAGCAACTGCATATATTTTTTTACTTCATCATTGCTAAAGCCGATGTCGTGAAGCGTCATAATAATGCTTAACCTTTCAATATCGCTTTCATCGTAATTCCACGAACCCATTACTTTTTTGACTTCACCGCACAATCCCCAGTTTTCATATTCCTGCAATATTTTAATGGGGATTTTGTATCGTTCACTTGCTTCGTTAATTGTCATTTCCAATTTCCTTTCCGATAGGAGTAAAAAATAAAGGCGCTCCGACTTGGAACACCTTTAGTATAAATCTCACCGTTTGAAATGTCTAATACCTATATTTTATCACAAGATATGCTTTTTAAGTATTGAAGTGCAAAATCTATAAAAGCAGATGTGGTAGCAGAAAATATTTGCTCCTTTTTCCATGCTAAGACCGTTGAAACCTCCAAAACGGGGTGTAGCGGGATAAAGTGTAGATTTTCATAGGTGCAGTTTAAGTTTATACTAAGCATTACACCTATGTTTTCTTTTGCTAACACGGCTTCATTATAAGGAAGATTAGCAGTCGCTGCGATTTCTACCTGTTCTCTATAATCACCAAGCCATTTTCCGATACGGCTTTGGTTGAAGTCACCGGTTGCAGTAACAATCGACATTCCTTTTAGATCTTCAGGAGTTATACTCTTTTTTTCAGAAAGTGGAGAATCGATTGGAGCAAACACGCCCCATTGCTCTTTGATTGGCATATTTACAAAGTTATATTTACGCATATCAATAGGCTCTGACATTAACCCGATGTCTAAAAGTCCTCTTTCAATATAATCCCGAATGTTGTTTGCATTTCCGCTGTATATCTCATATTTTACATTGGGATACTTTTTGCGAAACTCTGCAATGATTTTTGCCAAATATTCTGTGGAGCGAAATTCACCGCTGCCGATTGAAATTGTGCCGGAAAGAGAATCATCTTTTTGCAGAAAATCCCGCTTTGTTTTATCTGCCAAAGATAAGATTTCCTGCGCACGGCGTTTTAATATCATTCCGTCCTCAGTCAAAATGATATTGTGATTGCTACGAATAAACAGTTTAACGCCGAGTTCTTTCTCCAAATCAGCAATTTGTCTTGACAGCGTTGGCTGCGTAATATGAAGTATGTTGGCAGCTTTTGTAAAATTTTCTTCTCTTGCAACTGCTAAAAAATAGTTTAATACTCGAAGCTCCATATACTTTACCTCCGAGAAAAGTATAACAGAAGTAAAGACGAATTTCAACATATCTAATTACAAGTTATGCTTTTTAAGAATAATTATTCCCTTTGAGTATTAGGACTTTCCTAACGAGAACTACTGTTTTACTACTATGTGGGTACAAATAGTCTATTCGCTAAGATAATACATAAAACATTGCAAGACAATTTTATCTTCTCCGGTTTACGTCATCTCACTTTAATTTTCTTCTGTCTTGCTTTTGAAAATTTGAAAATCAAATTATCTATCGTATCGGTTGCCATCTTTTCTGAGGCAGTTCATTCTGAAACTAAATGAGATTTTGAATTACAAAATTTTGCTCATTACCATAAATATAGAGACGATATTTTCTCTCTCATACAAAAATCACCTCAGCGTTTACGATTTCTGCAGCTCGACAGCAGATATCGGTCATCTTCTGTACCTATTCCATAGAAGCGGCGGCTTTCATTTTTTCCAGTAAATTTTCTTTTTTGAAAAGTAGTTTAACAATGGACAAAAAGACATTGTCTGCCTAACGCTCTACATCTGCTATATGTTCGTTTAGTGTTTCAGTAGTCAGCAAATTGTAAAATAATTTTGCTTTAAGTATCGTCGATGTCATTATCTCAACACGTCAATAACTTGTCTTTTGGGGCTGTAATTGTAGCTTTATAAATTCATCTATCTCCGCTATGCAGCGGCTGGCTCAAAAGCTATGGCTTTGATGGCATGTTCAGAATTGTTTCTGCTATATTCGTGGTCGTCGCAATTTTTGGAATTATGACTATAAAGTCACCTCCGGACGGTTATATGGCCGATTTCAAGCTTTCAGGTGCAGTTGCCGCGAGCACACGACAGTGCGTTACGGCAAAGGATTGCTTTACTACAAAAGAATACTATATGCTGACGCTGATTTTATTTTGTGCTGTTCCTGCTTATATTCTGCTCTCAGCAATTTTTGTCAGCTACGGCGGGACAAGGGGTGTTGACTCGGAGCTTGCAGTAACAGGCGTGTCCATCGCTTCACTTATACAGGTGGGAGGAAGATTGATAGTTCCAGCATTCAGCGACAAATTTGGACGCAAAAAAGCGCTTGTCTTGTGCTTCGCAATTACCATAATCGCCGTTATATTGCTTAACTTTTCAAGCGGTATTTTATATGTTTTGTGCTTCTGGCTGCTCAGCTTTACCTACGGCGGATCATCCGCTACAACTCCGCCGATGATTACCGACTATCTTGGCTCTAAAAATGCCGGATTTGTCGTGTCGCTTGCAATGATTGGATCCGGCATTGCTTCTCTCGGGACATCTCTTGCCTCAAAGATAGTATCCATACCTACCGCATTCATTATTGCTGGCATAACTGCTGTGATAGGGATTATAACAACTCTCCTGCTGCCAAAACCAGAATCGGTAGGTTTACTCCGATAAGCTGTTTGTGATTTATATTGCTAATATGCTGGCACCGAATAAGATTATGCCATTTTTATGTTCGCATTGTGAAACTACTTGTGGCGTAACGTTGATACGCTTGCCAAAATCTGTATGAGTCAGTCGCTTTTTTCTGAGCAATGCGATTTGATTTTCAATGACCGCTATGTGTTATTGTTCCGTCTTTCTGTTACAATGCTGAGTTCTTAGATACCATAATTATAGTATAAATGTCTTTATGAAGCTAATAATCTGAAAGGAGTGGCATGCCCTGAATGAAGCTAATATTGAGCGACAGGCCTTTGAATATAAAAATAAAAAATAGTAGTGAAATTAAATTCATCGATTTATCGTCACTAAAAATATCAAGCTGCATCGGATGTTTTGGGTGTTGGACTAAAACCCCGGGAAAATGTGTGCTCCGTGATGACGCTGTGAAAGTCTATCCATATATTGCAAAGAGCGAATCGCTAATTTATATCAGCCATATAAAATATGGAGGCTATGATACGGTCATGAAAACTATGCTGGAACGGGCTATTCCAATTCAGCAGGCTTTCATACGCCTTTTGAATGGTGAAACACATCATGTTCAGCGCGAAGTGGTGCCGAAAAGAGCAATAATTATTGCTTATGGAGACATGGACGGCGATGAGCGTGAGATTTTTAAACGTCTTGTTGAAAGAAATGCATATAATATGAGCTTTGAAAGCTATCAAATCATTTTTACAACAGAATTAAATTTGGAAAAAACCGTAAAAGATGAGGTGAGAAAGTGGGAGGAACAATAATATTAAATGGCAGTCCAAGGGCTCCCATTTCAAACTCCAAGCGTTATGCGCAGATATTCTCTAAAAGCTTCAAATGTACGTCAGAATATTTTAATATATCAAAAACAAATCATCTTGAGCTATGCTCCAAAATAGACGGATTTTCGGATATGCTGTTTGTTTTTCCATTATATGCAGACGGTATTCCTGCAGTATTATTAAATTTTATTAAAACACTTGAGGAAAATCCGCCTGAGAGAAAACCAGTTATATCAGTTCTAATCAATTGCGGCTTTTTGGAATATCATCAAAACGACGTGGCTGTTGATATGATAAAATTGTTCTGTAGGCAGAATGGATATCGTTTTGGCTCCGTTTTGAAAATTGGAAGCGGCGAGTCTATCTTGGATACTCCTTTTAAAATATTGGTCGTAAGAAAAATCAAAAAGCTGGCAGATTCTATCGTCAATGCACATTATTGCACTCTGCAAACTACCATGCCTCTTTCTCCCAAAATGTTTATAAAGGCATCCGCCTCTTATTGGATAAATTACGGCAAAAGAAACGGAATTAATAGGGAGCAAATGGAGACAATGCAAATTGAAAAATAGATATAAAACTAAACCAGTGTGCCGCAAAGCAACAATACATGTACATATAAATAAACAATAATGGCTGCAAAGTATATTGAATCTCATGATTTAAAGCCCTGTAAGTGATTTTTGCTCACTTTCAGGGCTTTTTTTGAAAATTAATATTATTTTATTCTTTAGCATATTGATAAGATTAAACAAATATTAGTTATATTAATGCATCGCTTTGTAATATAATAGTTTTTAATTTGACTATGTGCTTTACCACTTACAACTTACAAAATTTTTAGATTAAATAGCTTCAGCAACATAATTTAAGAGCTTATTTGTTGCTTACATCAAGTAAGATTCCTTCTATATTATCTATATTGCCTATTTCAGACTTAATTATATCAGCGGTAAGCACATGAGAGCCACTTCCGAAAGTACCAAATCCACTTGCCTCTTTAATGGTAATAGAAAGCTTATTATTTTCATCTACGCTTATATTTTTTATGGAATATAGGTCGCCGCTTTCATAATAACCTATAAATTGAGCAATCAGCAAAGCGTGATTTTCAAAATATTCCTCATCATATTTTTTAATAAATTCCTTTTCCTTTTCTTTATAATCTTCATAATAACCTTCTCCCGGCTCAAAACGTATATTATAAATAATCGGCTCAGAGCTACTCACAAATTCGGAAGACGTCATGGCTTTATCCATTTCATCTAAGAAGCTTAACAACTCTTCCTGTGTTTTTATTAAGCCTCTATAGGTGCTAGCGTCGGTGCGCTGATAAATGGCAAATAGATATAATGGTAAAAATTCACTATTTCTGCCAACCGAGGATATTTCGGCGTTTTCATATATAGCGCCTGATGTAATCGATGGATCAACGGTAGGTTCTTCATAAACAGGCTCACATTGATAAAACACGCAGAGATTATTGCATAAATCTCGCCCCACGATATCTTCGGCTTTAACTATCACTTCGGCAGATTTATTCATTACTTCTACTATTACTTTTTCTTTGCTATTATACATGCGGATATCGATATTTACTATACCCAGTTCATCGCTGTGCTCCGTAAGCTGCTCTTTAACAGCTTCTAAAGTGTCCATAGAATATGAGGAGTTAGAGTGATATGAAATGTCGCTTTCTCCATTGCCACCATTTTCCGTGCAGCTGGCAAGCAGAAGTAGTAAAGATAAAATCATAGCTGTGATATTAATTCTTTTCATATGCTATCATTCTTTCTTGCTTAACCTCTTTTTATGTTTTTAGTATTGAATAAAATTTGCTGTTGTCTTTATTATAAACTATTTAACCAATTTTTTCGACCATAATCAAATAATAATCATAATATTACTACAATATAAATTTGATATTTATAATAAAAATGTAGAAAAACGCAATAAAATAAAAGATTTAAAAAATTAAAATTATTATATGTTGATTTAAATTTGAATGGCTTATATGAGTGTCCCATAGAGGTAGCGTTGCATATTATATAGCGGAAGAGGATGTCCCTCTTCTCACTATTATTAGGAGGAAACAAATTATGGGGCTTACAAGCTCAAATAAACAAATAAGTACAAACAGCATTGACTGCGACGGTTCTCTGAAAGTTACACTGGCGATTTCAGCCACGCCGGACATTACCTCTAATCCAACAGATATTGTCTTGGTTCTAGACCGTTCCGGCAGTATGCAGGGAAGCCCACTGGCTAACATGAAAGCCGGCGCTAAAGCTTTCATCGACATTATCGATGAGTCAACCGACGGCACGCCGGATGGCAATATCGGCTCTGGCAGCCGTATAGGAATAGTAAGCTTTTCCGATTCGGCAACGGTAGACGCGCAGCTCATCACCTCGGTAGCAACGCTTAAATCCGCGATTGACGGTATAACGGCAAGTGGCTCTACCAATCATGGCGACGCTTTTGCCAAAGCCAACCAACTGTTTGATCCGCTCTCATCAAATGCAAGGGTTTTAGTAATGTTTACCGATGGAAAAACAACGTCAGGTCCGCCACCAACACCGATTGCCGACGCAGTAAAAGCTTCTGGAGTTATTATTTACTGTATTGGCCTTATCGGATCGGATGGTATAGATGTATCAATCCTTAACGACTGGGCGACACCACCCGCGGCATCGCATGTTTCGGTTACACCAGATGACTCAGAATTAGAAGAATTGTTCAAGGACCTTGCCGCCAATATATCAAAAACAGGCGCAACAAATATTGTAATTGATGAAGTAGTTAATCCGGACTTTACAATTACAAGCGTAAATCAGCCGACAGTAGGCACCGTTACGACAATCAATTCAACTACGCTGCAGTGGAAAATTGACGAACTTGGCGTTTCTGGCAACGAGGGAGCGTCTTTAGAGTTCTTCATTAAGCATACGGCGCAAACTCCCGGCGATAAGTTAGTAAATCAGTCCATCACTTATACTGATGACGAAGGAAACGTAGCAGTATTTCCGACACCTTCTGTAACGGTAGAATGCAGCATTGTAGTGAATCCCGAGCCGTGTCCGACGCCGGTCGATTTCTCCGTTGAAGGGTGCAATGACTCTGTGGTGATAGACATGGGAGACACTTATCTTGAATCTCTTGGCCGCATTATTCAGGTTGATGTAAGAATAAAAAATGTTTGCCCTGGCAAGCGAGTAGCTTTAGCGGCAATTCTCACAGAGGTCGACTCAGACGGAATGGAATTTCAGCGCGGTATGAAAGCTATGACAATACCAGCACATGATTTTCCAGACTGCCGTGATGTCTTAGTAAAATGCATTAAATTTGTGCTTCCTGAAGATTTAGACGAGTCAGGCGAGCCGGCAAATTCAATGTGTGGAACAAGAAACTTTAAGATTCGCTTTATAGCGCACAACATCGACAAGGATTATAGATGCTGTGAATCTGTAATAACTCTTTAAATAGATTTTTCTATCTAAATTAATTGGAGCCGGGCGCATATCAGCGCTCGGCTCCAATTGTTTAAAATAACAATAAGTTATGTTTAAAAAAGTTTATAAGGAAGCAATGCTTTTGTGCTTAAAAGCTTTGATATAAATTATCGCTTTCTTATATTAAAAATGCACTTGCCTTTATGCGCATTGGCATTTGTAAAAAAATTAAATTGCAATAAGAGTTATTTCGGTAGGATAAATCGGCGAGCTGTTATATCTCAAATAGAATTTATAATCCTGTGAAATATCATATATCATCTGTGGGATTTTCCACAAATCCTCATTGTTGTGGTAAACTGATATAAGCAGCTTGGGATGGTCGTTTAAGATATGGTTTCTTGCACCCAATATTGCCTTTTGCTCAAATCCCTCTATATCCGATTTTATTAGAGTAATAGGCTCGTCTATGTCGGCGTCTAAAGTGGTCATCTGAATGTCGCCGGCAGAATTGGGAGCCAAAGTATTGGCAGATGAGCTTGTCTGGTTGTTTACAATTGCCATGTTTTCTACGGCGTCGCCCACGCCTTTCATCCTGAATTCGATGTTTTTATATGCCTTTAGATTTTCCTTTAGAATTTCAAATGTATCCGGAGTAATTTCGTAGCAGTAAATTTTTTTATAACAATCCTCGCCATAATTTTTTATGTATGAAAGCACAGTATCTCCAGTATAGGCCCCTAAATCTACAACGACCTCATCTTTGCTGCATTTTACCAAATCAAGGTCAAAATAGTCGTCAAAAAGATTTTCCTTTGTCTGCGCGGCGCTGAGAAAATCGTAGCGGTACCAGTTGCTTAAAATAGCGTACAGTGTTTTTTTTGAGCGATAATCGCATAATTTATCATAAACCCAAACAAAGTCGTCGATGTGATTATACAGTGCGATTTCTTTAAGCTCAATTTCCTCATAGTTTCCATTGTATATATCGAGATAGCCCCAGTAGCCGAACTGGTTAAAAAAATTCATGCAGCTGATTTTAGTGGCGTCGGGAACATTGTCAAAGCTTTTTCTAATTCTGTAATATAATTCTTTTTCACTGAGTGATTTTATTTCACTTACCAATTCATAGAAATTTTTGTCAATTACATTCATTAAATTCACACTCCCCTATAAGATATATTATGCGTAAACTGCAATTAGTTGCATTTCCGTTTAATTTATAGCGGAAATTCGGTCAATTATGGCTTTAAAGGCTGTTTGCTGCAAATGCAGTGTAATAAAAGCATATATCCGGCGATATATTTGAAAGGAAGCATGTACAAATTGGAGGCCTTTTTCAATAATATTATGCCAAATTCTACAATAAACAAATTTTGTTGTGTATTTATTGAAAAAAACGCGAGTAAGTGGTATGATAAATTAGATAGTTTTGTATAAAAGTCGGTTATGGGGTGTGGAATTTGATTTGGAACAAGGAATATGAAACCATGAAACGCGCTGACATAGAAGCTTTGCAGCTTGAGCGGCTTAAATGGGTAGTGCGCTATTGCTATGATAATGTACCGTTTTATAGAGAAAAAATGGACAAGGCGGGGGTAAATCCTGATAAAATAAAGTGCCTGTCCGACACAAAATACATACCGCTGACAACCAAAAGCGCTTTAAGGGAGACATATCCTTTCGGCATGTTTGCGACGCCTATAAAAGATATTGTCCGCATACATGCGTCATCCGGCACCACCGGCAAGCCGACGGTTGTGGGATATACGCAAAACGACCTTAACAACTGGGCGGAAATGATGGCGAGAATAGTGACGGCGGCCGGCGCAGATGAGAATACAATAGTGCAGATAGCCTTTGGCTACGGCATGTTTACCGGCGCGCTTGGACTGCATTACGGACTGGAAAAAATAGGCGCAACGGTTGTACCGTGCTCTACCGGGAATTCACAGAAGCAGCTTATGTTTATGCGCGACTTTAAGACGAATGCACTTGTTGCCACTCCGTCATATGCGCTTTATTTGTCCGAGCTGGCTAAAGAGCTGGAATATCCGATGAGCGATTATAATTTAAAGCTCGGATTGCTTGGCAGCGAGGGTTGTACTCCGGAAATGAGAGGGCAGATAGAGAAAAACTGGGGCATGTTTGTCACCGACAACTACGGTCTTTCCGAAACGGGGGGTCCGGGCATGTCAGGCGAATGCAGGGAGAGAAACGGCCTGCATATAAACGAGGACTTTTTCTATTGCGAGATAATCGACCCAGACACAGAAGAGGTTTTGCCGCCGGGCAGCACCGGCGAGCTGGTAGTTACTACCCTTACAAAAGAGGGAATACCCATGCTGCGCTATCGCACAAGGGATATAACCCGCATAGTGTATGAGCCGTGCAAATGCGGCCGCACCACTGCGCGCATGGACAAGATAAAGGGCCGCAGCGATGATATGCTTATCATAAGGGGCGTAAACGTATTCCCGTCGCAGGTAGAAAGCGTTATTGTAGGTATAGAAGAGCTTGGCCCGCATTATCAGCTTGTTGTTAGGCGCGAGGGCTTTTCCGATACGCTGGAGGTACAGGTTGAGCTTATCGACGGCAGTCTGTTGAGCAGCTTTGAAAATCTGAAAAAGCTTCAGACGCGTGTACACGACCAGCTTAAAACGGTTTTGGGGATAGAGAGCAAGATATCGCTTGTGCAGCCCAAAACGCTTGAGCGTTTTCAGGGCAAGGCCCACCGTGTGCTTGATTTGCGCGGTGAGGGCGATAAGCCTAAAGCGTAATTCGTAATTGTGGCAATAAAATGCGATTTGATTTCTCTGTGATGATGCAAAGCGGCAGTATATGATTGTCTGCTTAACGCTTGGGCAAAGCACTGCTGAATTTGGCCAGCGTAGATAAAACAAGGCAGTTTGCTAATGCAAATACAAAATGTTCCGTGCTGCTGTTAATACTCTGCTGAGTTGATTTTACAGCCTTTTAAAAAATGAGTTAATTGCGGCATCGTCGGGTTTTATATATAGTTTTTACATGTCATATATGCGAAAAATACTGCTTTTTTCACAGATGTCCCAATATGCTGATGGGAAATTACAGGATAAATTTTACTGAAAATCTGCCGTGGGGTGAGAGGATTAACTCCCGCACCGTACGGATATAAGGCTAAATTATACAGCCTAAGGAAAGGGTGTTGTTATAAATGGGAAAAAATAAAAAACAGCTTCTTCTCGGCAACGAGGCGGTGGCGCGCGGCCTTTACGAAGCGGGTGTTGAGCTGGTATCTAGCTACCCCGGCACGCCGAGCACCGAAATCACCGAGAGCGCTGCAAAATATGATGATATATACTGCGAGTGGGCGCCTAATGAAAAGGTTGCCGCAGAAGTCGCATTCGGCGCCTGTGTTGGCGGCGCCAGGTCTTTCTGCGGTATGAAGCATGTCGGCCTTAACGTTGCGGCCGACCCGCTTTATACAGCCTCGTATACCGGCGTTAACGCAGGATTTGTCATAGGCGTAGCCGATGACCCTGGCATGCACTCATCGCAGAATGAGCAGGATTCCAGGCATCACGCAATAGCCTCTAAAATAGCCATGCTGGAGCCGGCGGATTCACAAGAGTGCTTGGATTTTGCAAAGCTCGCATTTGAGCTGTCGGAGCAGTTCGATACTCCGGTACTGCTGCGCCTCACAACGCGCATAGCGCATTCGCGCAGCCTTGTAGAGGTTGGCGAAAGGGAGAAGCGCGAGCTTAAAGATTTCCCGAAAAATCCGGAAAAGTATGTTATGATGCCGGCAATGGCACAAAAACGTCACGTTGTTGTGGAAGAGCGGATGCTTGCTCTGCGCGACTGGGCGGAAAGCGCCGCCATAAACCGCACTGAGATGAACGACGGCGCGGCAATAGGCGTAATAGCCGCCGGCGACTGCTATCAATATGCCCGCGAGGCGCTGGGAGAGAGTGCGAATTATCTTAAGCTGGGCATGGTAAATCCGCTGCCAATTAAGCTTATAAAAGACTTTGCGGACAAGTGCGAAAAGGTATATGTAATTGAAGAGCTGGACGATATAATTGAAACGCACTGCAAGGCAAACGGCATAGCTGTAATCGGAAAGGAAATTTTCAGCAGGCTGGGCGAGTTTTCTCAGGCCACAGTGCGCAAAAGCATACTTGAAAGTGAGAGAGAATATCTGTCTGCCGATGCAGAGATACCCGGACGTCCGCCGGTGCTGTGTGCAGGCTGCCCGCATAGGGGAGTGTTTTACACCCTTAAAAAGCTGCACTGCAATGTCAGCGGCGATATAGGCTGTTACACCTTAGGTGCGCTTGCCCCGCTTAAATCTATTGATGTTAGCACCTGCATGGGCGCATCGGTTACTTCACTGCACGGCATAAATAAGGTGCGCGGAGATGAGTTTGCATCCAAATCGGTGGCGGTAATAGGCGATTCGACGTTCGCGCATTCCGGCATAACCGGCATAATAGATATTGCCTATAACAAGGGCGTATCAACGGTAATAGTGCTGGACAATTCGATAACCGGCATGACGGGTCACCAGCAGAACCCTACTACCGGATATACGATAAAAGGCGACCCAACGGCGGCTGTGGATTTGACGGCGCTGTGCAAGGCATGCGGCATAAACCGTGTGCGAGTGTTTGACCCATATGATTTATCGGCGGCGGAGCAGGCGATAAAAGAGGAATTGGCCGTAAACGAGCCGTCGGTGCTTATATCTCGCCGCCCCTGTGCTTTGCTCAAGCAGGTAAAGCACAATCCGCCTCTTAAGGTAGATGAAGAAAAGTGCACAGGCTGCACAAGCTGCATGAGAATTGGCTGCCCCGCGATAAGCATGAAAGGCGAAGGCAAGGGACGCAAAGCGGTAATAGACTTTACCCAGTGCGTTGGCTGCGGCGTATGCAGTCAGATGTGCAAATTCGGCGCAATATGTGAAGGGAGCGGCAAATAATGGACAAAACCTGTAAAGTGGTAGATACTTTTGACATAATGATAGTGGGCGTCGGCGGCCAAGGCACGCTGCTCGCCAGCCGTTTGCTGGGCGAGGTCATGATGTCCATGGACTATGACGTAAAGGTGAGCGAGGTGCACGGCATGTCGCAGCGCGGCGGCTCTGTTGTTACATATGTCCGCGCCGGTGAAAAGGTGGCGTCGCCTATTATAGAAAAGGGCGAGGCGGATTTAATCCTTGCATTTGAAAAGCTTGAGGCAGCGCGCTGGCTGCCGTATCTCAAACCGAACGGCAAGCTTATAATAAACACACAGGAAATTGACCCAATGCCGGTAATAACCGGCGCGGCGAAATATCCGGAAAATATTATAGACGGCATAAAGACGGCGGGTGCTAACGTAATAACGGTGGACGCATTGCCTCTGGCGGTTGAAGCGGGCACTGCAAAGGCTACTAATGTCGTGCTCATAGGCGTAATGGCGAAAGCAATGGGCATACCAAAGCAGATTTGGCTGGACGCCGTAAAGGACACCGTCCCGCAGAAATTTTTGGAAATGAATTTAAAAGCCTTTGAGTTAGGATATGCACAATAAATCAGATAATAAGCCGGCATGTTAGAATAACATATAAATATATCGGCAAGCATTTCTGCTTTTCTACAAAAAGCAACAGTGTGTCAATAAATACGCTATAGATAATTTTCGCATTTAGAAAAACGTGTGCATCTGTGATGATTAAAATGCAAATGTCGGGCGGTATTATTTAATATTTGCTGATTGATATTTACATCTGCTGCAAAATTACCTGCCCTTCTCAGCTGATTAGCCGCAGTAATTATCTGACATAGACGATATGTTTTTTGATACGGCGGAGAGAGGTTATACGCATAGAGAAGCCGGTAAATATACAGCATATAGTCGTGCTAAAAATACTTCTGACAGTCTGCTGCGGCAGGCTGTAGACTTAAAATATCTATGAAAATCATAGCCAAGGAGTGTTGCATATGGAAAATCAGTATTTCCAGCCGGAGGTGGAGTGCGCCGACCGCGAATCGCTGCGCGCGCTTCAGTCACAGCGCCTTAAAGAAATGATTAAAAGGTGCTATGAAAAGGTTCCGTTTTACCGCAAAAAGCTTGATGAAGCCGGAATAAAGCCGGAAGATATAAAAACGGTAGACGACATAAAACGCCTGCCCTTTACGACAAAGACAGACTTGCGTGACAATTATCCATACGGCCTGTTTGCCGTACCGCGTGAGGAGCTTATAAGAATACACGCCTCCTCCGGCACCACCGGCAACCCTACGGTGGTCGGCTATACAAGGCATGACATAGACGTATGGGCCAACGGTGCGGCGCGCGCCTTAGCGGCGGCGGGCTGCACGACAAGTGATTTTGTGCATGTTTCATACGGCTATGGACTTTTTACCGGCGGTTTAGGCCTCCATTACGGGGCGGAAAAATTAGGCGCGGCGGTAATACCCGTTTCCTCAGGCAATACTCAGCGTCAGGTGCAGATACTTAAGGATTTTGGCTCAAACTTTCTCTGCTGCACGCCATCATACGCCGCTTATATAGGCGAGACATGCAGGGACATGGGAATAGATACGAAAGAGCTTGCGCTGCGCGGCGGCATTTTTGGCGCCGAAGCGTGGAGCGAGGGCATGCGTGAAAATATAGAAAAGCTGCTTAACATAAACGCATATGATATATACGGACTTTCTGAAATTGCCGGACCCGGAGTATCATATGAATGCCCTGAGAAAAACGGCCTGCATGTATGTGAAGATTATTTCTATCCTGAAATAATAAATCCCCAGACGGGCGAAGTCCTGCCGGACGGCGAGTACGGCGAGCTGGTGTTCACCTGCATAGGCAAAGAAGCATTGCCGCTTATCCGTTACCGTACAAGGGACATATGCGCCCTAAACCATGAAAAGTGTGCATGCGGCCGCACGCTTGTGCGCATGGCAAAGCCGCACGGACGTACAGATGATATGCTGGTAATACGCGGGGTAAATGTTTTCCCGTCGCAGATAGAGTTTGTGCTGACAAATATGGGGCTTGAGCCGAACTATGTGCTTGTGGTAGACAGAGTACATAATCTCGACACGCTTGAGGTTAAGGTGGAAATGACGCCGGAGATGTTCTCAGATTCAGTAAAGAATATAGAAAACATAGAGCGTCAGATGGCGGCAAAGCTGCACACGGTGCTTAATATATCTGCAAAGGTGACGCTTGTCGAGCCAAAATCTATAGCGCGTTCTGAGGGCAAGGCGCAGCGAATAATTGATAACCGCAAAATATAAATATTCTGCAAACTATGCTCACAGATATATTGTCAGTAAACAGGGCGAGCAGTAAAAAATCGATTATATTTTAAGAAACGTATGTATAAAATATATAATATGCCGTATAAAGCTGATGCTCCAGTTCCCGGCGTTGGTCGTTCCTGTTCTGGCGTGAAAGCCGAGAAGAGGCTTTTTAGCATGATTTTTTGCCTTGAAGGTCATGGCTTTAGCTTCTTTCCTATATCTAATACTGTTAAGACAAAAACAATAAAATAAAAAGCAAGGGGGATAAACATGATAATAAAACAGCTGTCAATTTTTGTGGAAAACAAAGAGGGGCGTCTTTCGGAAATTACTCAGACGCTTGCCGACAATGGTGTCGACATTCGTGCGCTGTCAATAGCCGATACGACCGATTATGGAATTCTAAGGCTTATAGTTAACGACCCGGACAAAGCCCTGAAAGCTCTTAAAGGCGAGGGCATGACGGTGTCGCTTACCGATGTTATCGCCATTGCCGTGCCGGATACGCCGGGCGGGCTTAACAAAGCCGTAAAAGTTTTGTCGGGCGAGAATATAAGCATTGAGTATATGTACGCATTTTTAAATCCGCGCAAGGACACGGCATTTGTGATTTTGCGGGTAGAGAATAATGAAAAGGCAATCGAAGCGCTTACAAGGGGCGACATAAGATTAATGCAGAATGAAGAGATTTACTCTTTGTAGTTAAATAAAACTAAAATGCCGCCGGCTAAGCCGGCGGCATTAATTTATATTATAAATATATTAACTTGAAGACTTAAATAAATTCAGAAAAAAAGCAGCTTCTATATAATAAGTGAAGTGATAAAATATAAGTCTATTTTTCGTTTGACTTATAAAAATCTCCGCGGTTTTTCTCTTCCAGCGTTTTGATTGAATGATATAAATACGAATTTATCGGAGTATCTATTCCAAGCTTTTTACCCATTTTAACGACAAAGCCTGAGAATATATCTGTTTCGGTAATAAATTTTCCGGCTTCGAGGTCCTGCAGGGTAGATGGCTTATTATTAAATGGAAGTGTTTTTATAAACTCATTTTGCTCATCAATTTCTCTTTTGCCAATATTCACTCCTACACTTTGGGCTATGTGCACTACCTCTTCCATGGCGCCTATACGTATTTCATTTGCGTGCTCACTGCTTCTGAAAGCGCCGAAAGGTATGCCCAGCAGGGCGCATGTCATATTTTCGCCGACGTTGCACATAAATTTAAACCACATGTCGTGTATCATATCATCGGGAATAACATATGGTATGCCGGCAAGCTCCATAATTTCTTTGACCATAAGCACCCTGTCGGAATAAATATGATTTTCCTTTTCGCCAAAAGCAACATAGCCTTTATTAGGATCATATTCGCAGATGTGGGTTTTCCAGACGATTGACACTCTCATAAAAGAATATAGGACATGCTTTTCACCGTATGCAGATATAATTCTTTCTTCGCTTTCCATACCGTTTAGGACGGATAGAATAATTGTGTCAGGTGCAACAAAATTTTTGATTTGCTCGATAGCCTCATCCAGTGCGGGCGACTTAACCGAAATAATAATAAGACGGCAGTCTATTTTTTCATCGGGACTTTTAACGGAAAATCTATAATTAGTGCCGTTAATGGTTATTCCTTCGCTTTCAAGTCGATTTTTTCTTTCGCCGTCCGCTATAAGGAAAAAATCATCTCCAAACGTCTCATAAAGACGCGGCGCAAAGAAAGAGCCCATAGCTCCCGCACCTATCAGCGCAATATGTTTTAACGGCATATCAATCACCCCTTAATTCCTATAATACTATTTTAAAATATAAATTATAAAATGCAAGAGCTTTTGCAATATCATTGATAGACTATAACGCCTTGTATAAAAATATGGCAGATGTTATAATAACCTCACGCACTAAACGAAAATCGAAGATTTCCGAGTGCTGAGAGAACATTGAATGACGCGATTTAGGCTGGGAAATGCCTGAAGTCGTGAGCGTTGAGGCAAATCGCTTATTGAATAACCTCACGACGCAAGCGAAAGCAGAGCTTTCGGCGCCTGAGACACACAGTCCAATTTTTAAAGTGTACGGAGACAGGCGCAATAGTCAGAAAAGCCGGCTTTAATCAGATTTATGCAACGAGAAAAATCAAACTGGCAAAGCAAGTCGTCGCATAATAATACCTTTATTCTCGTAATCAAACCGATGACCAACAATTGCGTTTGTTAACACAAATATTACGGTTCCCAGCCGCTTATTGTAATTTATCGAATAAAATGAGGCCAAGCTGTTTAGACGTCAAGTCATATATTATATTAAAATGAGGTATAGCATCTTGAAAAAGAATGAGATAATAGAGCTTAATATAGAAGACACCACCTTTGAAGGCAGCGGTGTGGGCAGGCTGGAAAATGGTATGGCTGTATTTGTTCCGGGCTGCGCGGCCGGGGACAGAATTAGAGCAAAGATAGTTAAAGCAAAGAAAACCTATGCTTTCGCAATAGTAGATGATTATATAAGTCTGTCATCGGACAGGCAGGAAAATGACTGTGATATTTACAAAAAGTGCGGTGGATGCTGCTTTCGTCATATAACATATGAGGCAGAGCTCAAGGTAAAAGAAAACACAGTTTTTGAAAATCTCAAAAAAGAGGGGATACAGGCAGAGATAAGCAAAATAATTCCATCTCCTAATATAACCGGGTACCGAAACAAGGCGCAGCTTCCAATACGAAATGATGCTGACGGCAATATATCGATAGGTTTCTATGCCAAAAGGAGCCACCGTGTTGTAAACTTATCTCATTGTCATCTGCACCCGGAATTTTTTGACGATATAGTAGAATATACGCGCCGCTTTGTCGAAAAATATAACATCAGCGCATATAATGAAGTGAACAATAGCGGACTTTTACGCCATTTATATATAAGATATGGTGAAGAGTCCGGCGAGATAATGGTATGTCTCGTAATAAACGGAAGAAAGCTTCCAAATTCAGACGTCTTTGCGGCGGGGCTGATAAATCTAAATAAAAATATTAAAAGCATAATGCTTAATGTAAATACTGAAAAAACCAACGTTATACTTGGCAGAAAGAACATACTGCTTTACGGTACTCCATATATAAATGACATATTATGCGGGAATAAATATCATATATCTCCCACGTCGTTTTATCAGGTGAACCGCAGCGGCGCCGAGAAGCTGTATAATCTTGCGGCAGAAATGGTGGGGCTGAGCGGTAATGAGACGGTGCTTGATTTATACTGCGGCGTCGGCACAATAGGCCTTTCGGTAGCAAATAAAGTAAAAAAGGTAATAGGCGTTGAAATAGTGCCGGATGCAGTAGAGGACGCAAAGCGAAATGCGCAGATAAACAATATACAAAACGCTGAGTTTATATGTTCCGACGCTGCCGCGGCGGCAGATGCTCTGCTTAAACGCGGAGAGCGCCCAGACATAGTCATAGTCGACCCGCCGCGCAAGGGCTGCTCAAATGAACTTTTGGAGACGATATCAAAGCTTTCTCCGGAAAAAATAATAATGATATCCTGCAACAGCGCCACCATGGCGAGAGACATACGCCTGATTGAACAAGCGGGCTATAAGCTTGGAAAAGTTCAGCCTGTAGATATGTTCCCGCGCACCGCTCATGTTGAATGTTGCTGTGTTTTATCGCGGGTGAAAGTGTGAAAATGGTACTGGAAGAAAGCCTAATTTATGAAATTTTATCTGTAGTAGAAGAAATTCCAGAGGGAAAGGTAGCTTCTTACGGCCAAATAGCGCGGATGATTGGAAGAAGCAAAAATGCCAGACTTGTCGGCAAGGTGCTGAGCATGGCGCATCTATATGGCAGTTATCCTTGTCACCGCGTGGTAAATCATGCCGGGCGTACGGCGCCGGGATGGAGAGAACAGCGCTGCCTGCTGGAAAGTGAAGGAGTAAAATTTAAGTCAAACGGCTGCGTTGATATGAAATGCTGCCAATGGAACTTTTAAATTTCATTAATAAAAATTATGAAAATATTTTTGCTATATAACTAATATATAAGCCTGAATTAGATATATCACTTTATGAAAAATGCGGAGGAAAACAAATGGATAATAATTTCAGCATAGAAGAGGTAAAAGAGAGAATGAGAAGCGGAAAGCTGTATTTCTGCGAAGACGAGCGGCTGCTTGACGAACAAGTTAAGCGGCTTGACAAGGTGTTTGAGTATAATAATCTCAAGCCAAGTGAAAAAAGCAAAAAGCAAAAGCTGTTAAAAGAGATGTTTGCCGAAATAGGCGAGGGATGCCATATAGAAACTCCGTTTTATGCGAGCTGGGGCGGAAAGTATGTGCACTTCGGCAACAACGTATATGTAAACTTTAATTTGATAATGGTGGACGACTGTGAGATATATGTAGGTGATAACACTATGTTCGGCCCGAATGTAACGTTGGCGGTAGCAGGGCATCCTGTGCATCCTGAGCTGAGAAAAAAGGCAGCTCAATACAATCTTCCGATAAAGATAGGGAATAATGTATGGATTGGCGCAAACAGCGTAATTCTGCCTGGGGTAAATATAGGTGATAATTCTGTAATAGGCGCTGGAAGCATTGTGACAAAAGATATACCCTCCAACGTGGTGGCGGTAGGTAATCCATGTAAAGTAATGCGTGAGATAAACCAACGTGATATGGAATATTATTATAAGGATATGAAAATTGATTTATAAAATTTATATCTAATTGAGTTTATGAAAGCTTTTATTCGATTGCAAATGATTATAATTTGTTCAACCGTTTGTGCTTTGATATTCCCATACTTTTACTTTTTAAAACCCTAATTTTATTAGGCAATCCTTTTTCTGATTTCTCCCGCTCCATATGGGCGTACAGCTTAAAAGAAAAAATATAACAACCCCGTCCATATTGCGGACGGGGTTATTAATTTAAGAAAATAAGACGTTAAGATTAAAAGTCGGCAATGTCCCTGCTGTAGTCGACATTATCAAGGCCAAAACCGAAGAGGGAATAGAAGTCGTCGCGATACCCCTTTATGTCGGTAATTTCTTCAATATTATCAGAAGATATAATACTCCAGACATCTTTCAGCTTGCTTTGAATATCGTCGGCCATTTCGAGATCGTCCATTCTTATACGGCCGCATTCGTCGGTAGGCACGTCCTTAACGCTCTCGCTGTCATAAATACGATGGAAGAGACGATTCATCTGCATAATGCAGTCCTCATGCGTGCCCTTTTCTTTCATAAGCTTATAAAGTATTGATATATAAAGCGGCACTACCGGAATAGCTGCCGAGGACTGAGTAACCAGCGCCTTGTTAACAGATATATACGCCTTGCCGCCGATATCGGAAAGCAGCTTGTCAATCTCACGCGCCTTTTCTTCCAAATCAATTTTTGCGCGGCCTATTGTGCCGTCTTTATATACGGCGTGAGTAAGTTCCGGCCCAATGTATGAATAAGCAAGCGTAACGGCATTTTCAGCAATAAGGTCGTTTTCTTTAAGTGCGTTTATCCACATGAGCCAGTCCTCACCGCCCATTACCTTTACCGTAGCTGCAATTTCCTCATCTGTAGCAGGGTCAATAGAGACAGAAGAAACCTTGCCTGTGTGAAAATCCACGCTTTTTTCAGAGTACGGCTGGCCTATTGGCTTGAGCACCGAAGAGTAAACCTCGCCGGTGCGCGGGTCGGTGCGTTTTGGAGCCGCAACGCTATAAACTATCATGTCGAGCTTTTTGCCCGGCATTGTGCTTTTTATAGCTTCAATGGTCTGAGCCTTCATCTCGTCAGAAAAAGCGTCGCCGTTAAGACTGGCAAATGGAACACCATACTTTGCAGCATATTTTTCAAACGCCGCATTGTTGTACCAGCCTGCCGACGCCGTCCTCCTGCCGGACGATGGGCGTTCATATGCAACGCCAACAGTAGCGGCTCCGAAAGCGAATGCCGCAGTAATGCGTGACGCAAGGCCATACCCCGTTGAGGAACCTATGACAAGCACATTTTTAGGCCCGTTGTCGGCGCTTCCCTTATGAGAAAGAGAATATTCAACCGCCCGCCGCACATTTTCCTCACATCCATCGGGGTGCGCCGTTATACATATAAATCCCTTTACCTTTGGCTCTATAACCATTAAAACATCTCCCTTTATTTCTTGCTTTTAAAATTTATATTTATAAAAAACAAAGCTGATAATGCAAAGCCTAAAATATTTTTTAGTGTATGCCCGTATCATAATCATAAATATTTATCGGCTCTTATTTTGACATGTCTGTAGTACCGCTTTCATCAGTTATTGTTTCCTTAAGCGCTGCCGCTAAGCCGGCAATGCCCTGAATTTCTGATGGTATAATAATTTTAGTAGCCTTGCCGTCAGCAGCTTTTGCAAAAGCGTCAAGACTCTTAATAGTAAGCACGTTCTGCTTTGGATTAGATTCATTAAGCATAATAATACCGTCGGCGACAGCACGCTGCACCGTTTCAATAGCCTGCGCCTCACCTTCGGCCTCGCGGATTTTAGCTTCTTTAACAGCGTCGGCCTTTAAAATTGCCGCCTGCTTTTCGGCTTCTGCTTCAAGTATCATGGATTCTTTCTCGCCCTCAGCAACGAGTATCCTGCTCTTTTTCTCGCCTTCCGCCCTTAAAATAGCTTCACGGCGCTCACGCTCAGCTTTCATCTGCTTCTCCATGGCATCCTGAATTTCGCGCGGCGGAAGAATGTTTTTCAGCTCAACGCGGTTGACCTTAATACCCCATGAGTCAGTGGCCTCATCAAGTATAACGCGGATTTTAGCGTTTATGGTGTCGCGCGATGTGAGGGTATGATCAAGTTCCATCTCGCCTATGATGTTGCGCAGCGTGGTAGCGGTCAGATTTTCAATCGCAGCGAGCGGACGCTCAACGCCGTATGTAAACAGCTTCGGGTCGGTTATCTGATAAAACACGACAGTGTCTATCTGCATCGTGACATTATCCTTTGTTATAACCGGCTGCGGCGGGAAATCCACGACCTGCTCTTTAAGCGAAACGCGTTTTGCAATGCGCTCAATAAAAGGAATTTTCACATGCAGTCCAGTCGTCCATGTAGCGCGGTATGCGCCGAGCCTCTCAACTACGTAAGAGCTTGCCTGCGGTACAATTTTTATATTGGCAATTATAATAATTACCAACAGTACCAAAATTACAATTACAGCTATAAGCCACCCCATAAAAAATACCCCTTTTAATATAATTTTTTAAACAAGGCACAGCATACCGTGACTAATTTTCTGTATACTTGTGGCCGCTAACCTTGTTTTAAAACTATCCTGAGTCGGAATAAAATAATACTATTCCGAATACAATCCGCTGTTTTTCACTTCCATATTATTGCAGAATTTAAAAAGTTTTCTTTCTGCTCACAATAAGCTTAACGCCGTCTATTTTTTCTACTATTACCGTTTCGCCCTCGTTTATAACACTGTCGTCGGATGAACGAGCCGACCATATCTGTCCTGCAAGATTGACTTGGCCTTTTCCCAAAACATTATTTATCTCAGAAGTAACTGCCGCCTCTTTGCCTATGCTCCTGTCGGCATTGGTAGCCTCAACATTTTTGCTGAGTATTCGTTTTACAAGCGGACGAGTGAGGATTATAAGGAGTAAAGATACAATAGCAAAAACGAGTACCTGTATCCAAAAATTGACATTAAGCAGCGCAAGCACCATTGCAACAATCGCACCGCCGGCCAGCCATATGGAAATTAGCTGTACGGACAAAGCTTCTATTATAAGGAATATTATGGCAGCTACAAGCCATACTATTGAAAATACATCCATAAAATAAACTCCTTAACTTTATTATTGTTATTAATTATACCATACAAAATGTCAAAATAAAACTATAAATGCTATTTAAGCAATAAGCAGCTTTTGATGCTTTTATCACATGGTAATATCAAATGAGTATTATTCATTCATCAGATTGCGGCCGGCTTTCTTTTCATGCTGCGTATTTTTCCCTTTTGCTCATTTGTCGGCACTTTAGAATCCAATATTTTCTGCAGCGCCATATTATATGTAAAGTCGTCAATCGTCAAAGATGATTTAAGATAATTCTCTGTAAGTTCAGGATACTTTATATAACAGGCGGATATGGCCCAAGCCTGAGCCATTTTTGCATAATATCCCGGATGCTTTACCCGCCATATTGCATCTAATACCCTGTCAATGTATTCGTCGTCAATAAAATACTTCAGCAGCATAACAAGAGCAAAGCGCACATAAAACTCAGAGCTCGACGATAGGTGCGGAATTATAAAAGAATATAGCTGAGATTTATCTTCTCTTCGAAACTTAAAGCAGCCGCAGAAGCTGTCGCAAACCGACCAATTATCTATAAGCGGCAAAAATTTCTCTGTCGATTGCAGTTTGTCGTCTATATCTTCTTTTTTTAGTCCTGTAATCATGCCAAACAGCATAATTTCCTCAAAGAACGGATTTTGAGGCAAATGGTAGTCATCGCCGGATTTTGCAAGGCGGGCGGCTATTTTTTTAATGTCCGGCAGGCGTACCCCGATTATATTGCTTATTCCCGGCAGCAGCGATGAAGAAAATGCTCTATACTTTTCATCGGCCAAATTTAAAAGCTCGTTTCTTATATTCAATATAAATCACTCCATTTTAATTATAAAGCAAAGGTCAATATATTGGAATAATTAAAACATGTAAAGCCATAATATCATTGATAAGCAAAACTGCGGAGAGTGAATATATGCGGATAAGCGAAGAAAAAAAGCAGCAAAAGCTGGATAAGAAGGTAAAAGAGCTTAACTCGGGCCTTACGCAAAGCGTAAAGTTTAAAGATGAGCTTGAAGAAAATAAGAATACATTCCTTGAGCTTTTTAAAAATGTCGGAACACTGCGTGTAAGAGACGTAGTAAACAGAAACAATGAAAGCATGAAGTTCTGCATTATGTTTTTAGACGGACTGGTAAAAGGGGATGTAGTAAATCAGCACGTGGTAAAGCCGCTTTTAGAGGCGGGAGATATCAAAAATGATGAGAATTTTTCATCCTCACTAATAAATCAGCTTGTATTTGTAAATAGGATTCAGCAAACCGACAACGCAGAAGACATAATAGAATCGATAACCTATGGTGACACACTGTTGCTGGTAGATGGCTTAAGCTGCGGATTTATACTTGATACAAAGGGCTTTACTCTGCGCTCAATAGCCGAGCCGGAGGGAGAAAATGTCCTCAACGGTCCAAAAGAGGGATTTAATGAAGGCATTATGATGAATTTATCCATGCTTTACCGCAAGCTGCGTACTAATGAATTTAAAACTGAATTTACAAAAGTAGGCCGACGCACAAAAACAAGTGTATGTATATGTTATATAGAAAGCTTAGTTGATAAAAAGGTACTTAAAGAGGTACAGCGCAGAATAAGCCTTATAGATATAGACGGTGTTTTGGACACGAACTATATTTCAGAATTTATAAGGGATAAAAAATACTCTCCATACAAAACCGTAGGCTTTACCGAGCGGCCAGATGTTGTAGCCGGCAAGCTGCTAGAGGGGCGCATAGCAATTGTGATGGATGGTACGCCGGTAGTTCTTACGGCACCGTATTTATTTATAGAAAACTTTCAAAGCAATGAGGATTATTATTTAAATTTTTTATACACAACCTTTGCCAGAATTCTACGCATTATGGGATATTTCCTCACAGTGCTTACGCCGGCAATATATATATCGATAATTGCATATCAGATAGAAATACTGCCGCCGGCACTCACCATTAATATAGCGAGTGCACAGCAAAATGTGCCGCTGCCAGCGGCGCTTGAAGCGGTAATAATGCTGATAATCTTCGATTTACTGAAAGAAACAGGTGTGAGAATGCCATCCAGTGTAGGTCAGACGCTGAGCATAGTCGGTGCGCTGGTAATAGGGCAGGCGGCGGTAGAAGCCAAGTTTGTATCGGCGCCTCTTATAATAGTCGTAGCTTTTACCGGACTTACCAATCTTCTCACGCCGCGGCTAAACACATCTGCATTTATGTATAAATATATATTTTTAATTTTTGCCGGTGTATTAGGCTTTTTTGGAGTAATAATATGCCTTTCTATGTTTATTATACAAATAATAAACCTAACCTCATTTGGTGTGCCGCAGATACGCCTTACAGGAGGCATGAAGCTTCAGCAGATTAAGGATATAATTATAAGGGCTCCGTGGACATCAATGAAAACACGTCCAGAGAATTTGAGCGATAACTATACTCGAATGATTAGAAAGGAATAGCGAAGCGAATGAAAAGAGGTATAAAGCTTGCATGTATAATGGTTGTTCTGTCATTTATATGCGCTATGTTTACTGGCTGCTGGGATTATAAAAAGATTGACGATTTAACGCTTGTAGCCGGAGTTGCGATAGACCGCTCAGACAACGGAATAGGGTATAAGGTTTCGCTTGAGACAATAGATTTTTCCATGTCAGTACAGGAAAACAGTGTAAAGACTCAAATAATACAGCTTGAGGGAAATACTATCTTTGAGGCATTTAACAAGACAAAAACGCAGATAGTAAAGCAACTGTATTTTCCTGATATGCAGATACTTTGCATAAGTGAAAAAATAGCAGCTGAGGATGGCCTTAAAGATATAGTAGAAAGCTTTATACGGAGCACGGATATCAGAGAAAGCGTATATGTAATCATCTCAAGAGACGAAAGCGCAGAGAAAATAATTACTCAAAGTGAAAATATGAGTACGGTAATATCAGCGGAGATAAACGAGCTGATAGATGAAATAGGAAACAATGTGAGTTCGGGGAAAAAATCCAACCTGTATAAAATATATAATAATATAACAGCCAGTGCCGATATTGCGCTGCCGGCATTTTCAGTAAATGAGGACAGGCCGGTAATAGACGGAATAGCGCTGTTTAAGGATGCTAAACTGGCAGGATATTTAGAGCAAGATTATGCTGAATATTATCAAATGTCCGCCGACCTTATAAACTATGCGACTTTTTCTTTTCCTATAAATAAAGATTTTAATACCTCTATCTCTATTACAAATAATATGTCAGATATATCTTATGAAATAAAGGAAAACAGAGGACTAAGGTTAAAGGTCCAAGTTAAATTTGACGCATCGGTAAGAGAAGTTTACAGCAACATTGATGTAGATAGCATAAATGGGGAAAATATTTTTAAAGAGGCATGTGAATCTCATATAAGCCAAAATATCTATGATTTAATTGATAAGTCAAGACGTGATTATAATGTCGACATACTTGACTTTGCAGGATATATATACAGAAATGACCCAAAATACTGGGAGGAAATAAAGGACAAGTGGGACGATATGCTGAAAGAGGCAGAAATAGTAGTGAATGTAGAAGCCAATTTTACTAACACAAGCTTTGCAGGGTAAAAGAGAGGAATAAAATGTCTTTGTTTATAACACTTATTATATTTGCAGCCGTTATAATTATGAATTTTATACCGGATATTGTGAGAAAACGCATAGACAAAAAAATAATAATATTCTATTCAATATGCGCTTCAGTAAGCTTCATTATCGTTATTTTAGCTGTATCAAATATAATACTTCCCGGGCCGTATGAGCTTATATCTTTTGTGTTAGAGGACGTAGCGGGCTTAAATTTTAACTAATTGAAAGAATGTGAAAACATGGATAAATCCTTTATAACCTCTAAAAATGCTTTTTCTATTTTATTTGTAATGATTTTGGGAAATTATCTTTTATTGGGTTCTCCGTTTAACGCCAAGCAGGATTCATGGATATCAATACTAATTACCTTTGCGACAATGATACCTGTAGCGTTGCTGTTCTCACGGCTTATGAAGCTATATCCGGAGAAAAATATTTTTTATATGTTTTTTGACGCTTTTGGCAAAGTGGGCGGGATAATAGCAACAGCCGTTTTTTCGCTTTATGCGGTTCTGGTTTCAGCAATGGTAGTGCAGAATTATTCACGTTTTTTTAAGATAATATCACTTACAAACACGCCGTTTGTAATTATAACGGCCGGTATAGTTTTTGTAGCAATATATCTTGCAAAAAGCGGTGACAATACACTTGGAAAATGGTCATTTGCCATTATAATATTGCTTTTTCTGCTTATAGCAACGGCATTTTTAATGACATCGCAGGAATACAATTTTGATAATCTTTTTCCCATGTTTAGCAACAGCTTCGACAATATTTTCGCTGGCTCGATTTCGTTGCTGGCGATGCCGTTCGGGGATATTGTATTGTTTTTGGCTTTGGGGGATTATATAAAAAAGAGCAGCAGCTCGTATAAAATATTTCTCATCAGTATAGTGACGACAATAATATTAATGCTGCTTGTATTTTTTAAAAATTTGTGTGTGTTAGGTCAAAGCACTATGGAGATAAGCATGTTTCCATCATATGCAGCGGCAAGAATGGCGAGTCTGAGCGTGTTTTTTGAAAGGGTAGAAGCGGTAATATCATATTATTTTGTTATTGCAGGGATTACAAAGATAGCTGTTTGTATTATAGCCGCAGCAAAAGGTTCGGCCAAGCTTTTAAAGATACGGGAATATAGGAATATAGTTATGCCTGTAGGCCTTGTCGTATTTGCAGTTTCTATGATGCTGTTTGACAATACAGCTCAAATGTTTGATTTTATTAATAAATATCCATATATATCTCTGCCGCTGCAAATAGGAGTACCGATATTGCTATGGATTATTGCTGAAATAAAACATGCAGTTAAGGAAAAGCCAATGCCGTCGATGAACCAAATAATTGAGGGATAAATTTAGCTGGATAAATTGGACAGTATTTCATATGGCCCAATAATGCATCAAATTGCTACGTAAAGAATGAAGCCGTAAAACGCTAAAAGCCTGCATGATATAAAGTATACGATGGCATGTTTCTGGCATTCTCTGCAGGCGCAGGCAAACAATATGGCATTTGCATCTCAATATTAAATTTTGAAAATGCTAAAATTATCCCGTTAAAAGAATATTTTATAATATTAAATCGATATCAATGGCTTGTGTTTCTTAAAAATATAGCTTTTTAGGGATATCTGCCAACAGGGCGGGAAACATCATAAAAAAGCATCGGCAAATTTTACTTTGCCGATGCTTTTTTTTTTTTTTTTTTTTTTTAATTGCAAATATTTAATTGTCCACAAAATTTAGAAACAATCACTAATCGTCTTTTTTAGGCATTTCGCCGTAAAGATTGAAACGAAACAGCTTTGATTCATCTTCAGGATTATCGCATCTGATAACAGCCTCAGCTATGGTGCCACCTTCGATAAGCATAGCTATACCTGCGAACTGCGCAAGCTTTGATTTCATATTAATACGGTCGCCTTCCGGCGTTTCAAGATACACATTGCCCTTGCATGAATCAAGCGCCTGGATAAATTTCTGTACATCAATATTATGCAGCGCTATTCCATCCATTAAAATCACTCCCCTTAATACCACATAAAATATTATATTCTATGTTAAGTTTATTTTAACATATATTACCATATCCGTCAAATGAAATAAAGGTAATTTTAGAAGAAAATTATCGACAATTAAGGCTATGTAAAGGCACATTTCATTAACTATAAACAGAAAATGCAGAAGCAAGCAAAAAATAAATCAAAAAGATTTATTTAACATATTTTTAATGAAAAATATGGAGATATATGGTATATTTACTTGGCGGTATAAAAGCATCAACGCAACAGACGCTTATACGCCAAATTTTGAGCTGTTGCATATATTTTTAATCTGATATATAATTAAAATATATATTGCTGTCGACTTTTGTTTACATATACTTAGAAAGGAATTTTTATGAGAAATAGTGCAGTTGTGCTTAAAACATATAACATGCTGACCCTTACAGGACTTGTCGTATTTCCGGATATGGTAATCCATTTTGAAGTGTCGGGTGACCGAGCGGTAGATGCGATAAACGATGCCATGGAGAGGGACAGCCTTATTTTTCTTACTATGAAAAATGACCCTCTTTTATCTGATTCTGACATAAATAATGTGAGTAAAATCGGCTGCCTTGCACAGGTAAGGCAGGTTATTAAACTTCCTAATAATAATCTTCGGATAATGATAGAAGGGAAGCGCCGTGCAAAGCTTAATGACATCATATCGGACGAAAGCTTTGACCGCGCCCTTGTTTCAGAATGTCCCGACAAAAAGACGCGTGTTTCACAAACAGTTGAGACGGCGCTTATACGTCATGCGCAGGGCCTTTTTGAAGATTATGCATCTCTTTCACAGCGGATTGCGCCGGACATAAGGGCAATGGTAATGACGGCGCCGGACGCGGGCATTTTAGCAGACTATATAGCAGCAAATCTGCCGTTTGGCACCGACGTAAAGCAGAGAGTGTTAGACGAGCTTAATCCGGTAAAAAGGCTGGAAAAGCTTATTGTCAGTATGACAAAGGAAATAGAAATTTTAGGCATAGACAGGGAAATAAGCGAAAAGGTAAAGGAGCAGCTTGACCGCAACCAGCGTGATTATTATCTCAGAGAGCAGCTTAAGATAATAAATATGGAGCTTGGAGATGGCGACAGCCTTGCCGCAGAGGCGGACGCTTATATCGACGCCATAAATGGTCTTGATATAAGTGAGGAGTCGCGCGAAAAGCTTATTAAAGAGGCCGGCAAGCTTTACAGCATGCAGCCGAGCTTTCCGGAAACGGCAGTTATAAGGAATTATCTTGACGCCTGCTTAGAGCTGCCGTGGAACAATAAAACCGATGACAATATAAACATAAAAAAGGCACAGAAAATATTGGACGCAGGGCATTACGGCCTGACGGATGTGAAGAAGAGAATAATTGAGCTTCTTGCCGTGCGCAAGCTCAACCCGGACATAAAGGGGCAGATAATATGCTTGGTCGGCCCGCCGGGCGTTGGAAAAACCTCTATTGCAAAATCAATTGCAGAGTGCATGGGCAGAAAATATGCAAGAATATCTCTTGGCGGTATAAATGACGAGGCGGACATAAGAGGACACAGAAAGACATACATAGGCGCAATGCCCGGTCGCATAATGGAAGCGATGAAAATAGCCGGCTCAAAAAATCCGCTTATACTTATGGACGAAGTGGACAAAATTGGGACAAGCTACCGCGGCGACCCTGCATCGGCGCTGCTGGAGGTGCTTGACAGCGAGCAGAACATAAACTTTCGCGACCATTACATAGAACTCCCCTTTGATTTGAGCGATACTCTTTTTGTGCTTACGGCAAACACGCTGGATACTATTCCGTCAGCGCTTATTGACCGTATGGAGATAATAGAGCTGCCGAGCTATACAAGAGAGGAAAAGTTCAATATAGCCAAAAGGCATCTTGTTAAAAAGCAGATGGAGCGTCACGGCCTTACAAACGAAAGCTTTAAGATAACGGATAAGGCTATATATGATTTAATAGATTTTTATACTCGCGAGGCGGGTGTACGCTCGCTTGAGAGAAGGATAGCATCCCTTTGCCGCAAGGCTGCAAGAGAAATAGTGGAGAGCTCAAGCAAAAATCACATTGTAAAAATAGACGGCAAAAATCTGCCGCAGTTTTTGGGGCGTCACCGCTACCGTCTTGAGTATATATCTCAAACGGACGAGGTCGGCGTAGTAAACGGCCTTGCGTGGACGCGCGTCGGCGGCGAGATTATGCAGATTGAGGCGGCGGTGCTGGACGGAACAGGCAAAATTGTGCTCACCGGCTCGCTTGGCAATGTGATGAAAGAGTCGGCGCAGGCGGCGATAAGCTATATACGAAGCATAAGCAAATCGCTCGGCATTGACGGAAGCTTTTATAAGGACAAGGACATACATATTCACGCGACAGAGGGGGCGGTGCCAAAGGACGGTCCTTCTGCCGGCGTCACGATAGCCACCGCGGTGGTCTCGGCGCTGACCGGAAAGCCGGTGCGCAGAGACGTCGCCATGACGGGGGAGATAACCATACGCGGCCGCGTGCTGCCGATAGGCGGGCTTAGAGAGAAAACTATGGCGGCCTATAAATCCGGCGTAAAGACAGTCATAATACCTGAAGAGAATATAAAGGATTTGGAAGAGATTGACGAAAAGGTAAAAGCATCGCTTAAAATAATACCTGTCACAAGCGCCGATGCCGTTTTTGACATAGCGCTGAGGCCTGCTTTGCACAGTGAAGATGTAGCGCATCTGCAGCCGGCCGTCAAGACTAAGATTACGGCGGCGTCATCGCAGAGATAACGGATAATTTATATCATGTGCTGACGACTATGCCTATGCGGGTTTTGTCCGCTAAGATTATAAGTAGGGACGTACATAACCGTTCGACGGGATGTGTCAGACGATGGAAGATAAGTGCAGCTTTATTTATATAATTTATGTCGGTGCATTCGGCGACATTTGAGAAGAAATTTAATCTGCCGCGGTGCTGCTCAGCAAAGCTATTTATAATTAGATGTGTAAGTAAAAATACAGGCAAAATTTTAGTATGGTGAAATGAGATGGAAGTGAATTTTCAGACTGCCTATTTTGAATCAGCGTTTGGCAGTGCAAAACAGCTGCCGAGCTCTGATATGCCGGAGATAATATTCTGCGGCCGGTCAAACGTCGGCAAATCATCGCTTATGAATAAGATACTTGGCCGGAAATCATTGGCGAAAGTAAGTTCGTCGCCGGGCAAGACTGCGACGGTGAATTTTTATCGTATTGGCGATATACGCCTTGTCGACCTTCCGGGATACGGGTATGCTAAAATATCCGGCAGTGAAAAGCAGCGCTTTGCAGATTTAATGGAAGGCTATTTCAGCCGTCCGCGCAATATTCCACTGGCGGTGCAGCTGGTTGATATGCGTCATCCGCCCAGCAAAGACGACATTAATATGCTTAATTTATATTTAGAGCTTAACATGCATTTTATTATTGCGCTTACAAAATCCGACAAATTAAAGCCGATGGCGCGCAAAGCACGGCTTGAGGAGCTTGAAAAGGAGCTGAGCTTTCTGCCCGTCGATACTGTAAAAATACCATTTTCGTCTGTGACCGGCGAAGGCGCGGAGGAAATAAAGAAAGAAATATTAAAATCATGCGGATTATAATTGCGGCAGATAGTTTTTTCCTAATGCGATGTGCTGCATATGGGCTTTTGCGGATGTAATCTGCAGCTGAAGGACTGAGGGTATGCCGACGGCTTGATGAGCTGCGTGGCAGCGCCCATTATTTAAAACGGGAGGATATATATGGTTTTTAACAAATATCTAACAGTAAATGAGCAAGGGCATCTCTGCCTTGAGGGGTGTGATACGACAGAATTGGCAAAAGAGTACGGCACACCGCTCTATGTGATGAGTGAGACGACTATACGCGACAACTGCCGTATGTTTACTAAGGCTTTTGAGGGATATAGCGGCGGCGGAATGCCGCTGTTTGCGAGCAAGTCGTTTATATGCCTTGAAATGTGCCGTATAGCGGCGCAGGAGGGACTGGGCCTTGATGTCGTTTCCGGCGGCGAGCTTTTTACGGCAATTAAAGCGGGCTTTCCAATGGACAGGGTATATTTCCACGGCAATAACAAGACGGAGCAGGAGCTTAAAATGGCGCTGCTCAACGATGTGCACTGCATTGTTCTGGACAATATAGATGAGCTTAATATGCTCTCGGCAATAGCGTCGGCAGAGGGAAAAACAGCGAGGGTGTCGTTTAGAATAAAGCCGGGCGTCGATGCGCATACGCATGAGTTTATACGCACAGGGCAGATAGATTCCAAGTTCGGATTTGCGCTGGAAACCGGCGAGGCTTTTGAGGCGGTAAAGACGGCGCTTAGCTGTGACAACATAGAGATAATCGGTTTCCATTGCCATATAGGCTCGCAGATTTTTGACACAGCGCCGTTTGAGCTTGCGGCGGAAAAAATGCTGAACTTTATACATGAAGTAAACTCAAAGTTTGGGATAGAAGTAAAGGTGCTCAATCTTGGCGGCGGTTTTGCAATAAAATATACCGAGAGCGACCCTGATTTTATATATGACAGCTTTGTAAAGAAGATACTGAATAGAATTGAGCAGTACTGCGGTGAAAACGGCATGATTTGTCCGCAGGTGCTGATAGAGCCCGGCCGTTCAATAACCGGCGCTGCTGGTATTACGCTTTATACGGTTGGTACGGTGAAAAATATACCCGGCATACGAAACTATGTGTCGATAGACGGTGGTATGTGCGATAATCCGCGCTACATTCTTTATAAGGCTGATTATACCGCCTGCGTAGCGTCAAAGGCGGATAAACCTAAGAATTTTGAAGCGACTATTGCCGGGCGCTGCTGTGAAACAGGCGACCTTATACAGGAAAACACGATGATACAGGAGCCAGAGCACGGTGATGTTTTGGCAGTGTTCTCCACCGGCGCATATAATTTCAGCATGGCGATGACATATAACCGTCTGCCGCGGCCGGCGGTTGTCATGGTAAATAATGGGGCATCTCGTGTGATTGTAGAACGCCAGACATATATGCAGTTAATAGAAAACGACATCTGATATATAATTCAATTGTAATAGATTTAATAAAAAATCGTCATTCAAGTTATTGGATGACGACTTTTTTATTAAGAGAATAATTATTAATTAAGTCATGCAAATAAGTCAAATCAAAAATAATTAAATTTTATAAAAAACTTATATTCTTGCGTAAACTCAACACTATTCTCAATCACACAGAGCTTTATCACTTTGAAAAGGGCAAATTAATGCTGCATTTGCGGTATGATTTTGAAAGTAACGAATTTTGCTGTACTGTTGGGCAGAGGTTACGCTACTACCGACAACTCAAAGGCTATTCAACCCGTCAGCTTGCAGCTATGGTTAGTGTTGCTCCTGCAACGATAACACTATATGAAAACGATAAGCATCCCATTAAATACAAAACGGCAGTATCTATTGCCGAAGTGCTTAAAATTGACCGAACATTATTGCTTGACGATTACACAACTTTTGTAGATTATCCCTGCAATAAACTTTTGCAGGAATTACGGGAACAATTAAACTTAAATCAAAGTGAGATAGCCACAATGATTGGCGTTGCACCCAACTCATATTCCGCTTGGGAAAATGCAAGCAGAACACCACGCAGGCAGGAATATAAAAACATCTTACCACTGCTTCAAAAAGCAAATATTACATTATAAGGAAATCCGAGAAGAACTGTTGCAAGTTTTTCTCGGATATTTATCCGCACATTCGTAAAGAAAACCGACTTTTGCTACAATGTAGCTGTAAGGAGGTCAATGCAATGAAAGAAAAGAAATATTACATAGCATTTGATAGATACGAGCAAGGCGCAATGATAAATGCTCTCAACGAAATGCGAAACCACTTGATTGCGGAGGGAAGATATACTGATGTAGTTGACGAGCTTATCATTAAAATCTGCAATGCAAAGACAAAGAAATTCAAAATTATATAAGGAGTGTGCGTTATGGAAAAATCATTATTTGGACAGATGGGCGGTACATACACTCAGGTAGGAGATTATATGCTACCAAACCTGACAATTTCCGAAGAAGAACAAAAACCTATCGGTATTTGGGGACAGCGGCACGCAAGGTATCTTAAACAGCACCACAAAGTTTTGTATTATAACTTACTGACAAGCGGTAAACTGAACAACTACCTTGCCGAAATTGATGAGCAGGCAGAAGATATGTTTTTTCGGATGGTTAAAGAAATGGCTGAAAAGCAGGGTGTAACCGAGCAGTTAAAAGCTGCTGACCAAATGGCTTGGGTAGGAAAAATAAACGCTATTCGCAGTGCTACTATGAAAATCGTAAATAACGAGGTGATTTACATATGAAATCTCCAAAATATCACTTGTTTTTTAGTGTAGAAGAATATCGCCTGCTATTTAACTCTTTAGTAAAACTCAAGAATAGATTACATTGTGAAGATAGATATACCGATTCGGTGGATAAACTGCTTATAAAAATATCAAAGGCGAAACGAAGGAAAATCTGTATTGTATAACACAAGGAGTTGGTAAACTCATTTTATAATAAATGGATTTATTTTTCACATCATCAACACTAACCTATTCGAACCGCCCACCTTGCAAGCGGTTTTACTTATACCAAGAGCAGAGTCGATTTGAAATCGCCTCTGCTCATAATGTTTTTTATTCATTTCAATATGCTTGCTTTACCATGTTTCCTTGTCGTACGCATCCCATGGAGGACTCGTCCAACCAGTTGTTCCGGGTTTATAATAGAACACATCCCACATGCAATTTAGTTTTTCCCATGCATAATCTTCCAAAGACGGGGCGTTGCCCTCAAAATAAATGGATTCAAAATGAGAAAAGTCAAACGACTTATCTCGAATACTGATCACACTGGCCGGAATGGTGACAGAGGTTAAATCGAAACGTTCCGAAAACGCTGTTCCCCCAATAACTGTTACGCGCTTACCATCGATTGTTGCAGGAATAACGACAGTGTCACCGCTACCTTTATATTTTGTAATCGTTATTTCGTTGCCCTCAAAGCTGTAATCGTAGTCAGCCGTAGAGCCAGTTCCACTTTGTGCAGAAGTAGAATCGGTACTGCTCTGCGCAGTGCTCGAATCAACAGGTGGTTCTCCTTCCTCATGCCCATGACCGAGCATCCAAGCGTTGCATATATCACACCAAGTGCAATCACAGGTTTCCCCGTCAGTTAATGTCCGACCGCAACGGGAGCAGCTCGAGCCGGATGAAGTATCGTTTGTTTCATCTTCACCTCGTCCATCATCATATATTCCACCATGTCTGCTGTCAAATGTTATTGTCCCAACCGGATTATATGACATATCTGAACTTGTAATGCTGACTGTAATTGAATTTTTATTAAAAGTTAATGTTCCAATTACTATATATTGTCCATCTTCGTATGTAAAATCAGCCATGTTTCCATTAAGTGTTGTTTCGCAGGATATTTCATACTTATGCTCACGAATAAGCCAAAAAGAAAAATTATTATTGCTTAATTTTTCAATACCCAATTCTGTTTCATAAGCAGCAACATAGGTACTATCATAATTTTGGCCGTCAATATGCCACATGCCAACATAATCATCTATATTTATTGCAATGGTGTTGGTATCTGTTGAATTGCTTGTTGTGGGAACATCTGAAGTCGCAGTGCTTGAAGAACTATTTGAAGTGGGTTCGTTAATTTTTAAAATACCCCACTTTTTTCCTTGTCTCACCCACGCAAGCCCTTCGCTAAACTCCCGTGTTTCATCATATATCATTGGTACAGCCACATTGCCGTTTTTATCAATATAGCCGTACTTTTTACCTTTTTTTACATCTGCAAATCCCTCGCTGAATTCTCCCCATCCGAGGTCATATTCAGACGGCACAACTTCTTTTCCGGTTTTATCTATATAATTATATTTTCCGTCTTTTTCCACTCGAGCAAGCCCGTCGTTGAAGCTATCAACAGAATCATATATGAGCGGTACTACTTCTTTGCCGGTTTGATCTACAAAGCCGTATTTACCATCTTTTTGCACCTGAGCAAGCCCGTCGTTGAAACTCTCGGCAGAATCATATATGAGCGGTACTACTTCTTTGCCGGTTTTGTCTACAAAGCCGTATTTCCCGTTTTTTTCCACCCGAGCAAACCCGTCGTTAAAATTCTCGGTAGAATCGTATATGAGTGGCACAACCTCTTTGCCGGTTTGATCGACAAACCCCCACTTCCCGTCTTTTAGCACCTGTACAAAACCATCGTTGAAACCATGCACATTATCATAATTTTTCAGTGGTGTGTTTATGTATCCAACTTTGTTGCTGATATACCAAATATTGGCGGGTTTAAAATACAGCACCGCAGCCCCGTCATTAAAGTAACTTACCGAATAATTTGTTAAGGGTGAAAATTCCCTACCGGTTTTATCAATATAACAACATTTGTTGTCTTCTTCTACCCACGCAAATCCCTCGCAAAAATCCCAAGCATTGATATATTTCAGCGGCACAACCTCTTTACCGGTAATGTCCGCAAAACCATATTTATCGCCTTTTTCAACCCGGGCAAGTCCTTCGTTGAAATCTCCGACAGAATCGTATATGGGTGGTAAAACTTCTTTGCCAGTAGTGTCTGCCAAGCCATATTTATCGTTTTTTTCAACCTGAATAAGACCATTGCTGAAAGAATACCCGACATTATCATAACCTTTCAGTTTGGCTTTTACATTTCCGGTTTTGTCGATAATATGCCAAGTGCAATCTTCTTTAGAATAAGCCACCGCAACCCCGTCGCTAAAGCTGCCTGCCGAGTAATATCTTGGAGGCACAACCTCCTTACCGTTTTGATCAACATAACCGTACTTCTTATCTTTTTCGACTACTGCAAACCCTTCGCTGAAACTACTCACATTGTCATATTTCAATGTGGGTTCAACTACCACTGAAATGGAATCGGAAGCAAATCTGTTTTTATTTTGATTATTTACAATGACTGCGATTCCTGTTACAAGAATCGCCGCAGCTAACACTCCTGCAATGATTTTTGACGCTGTTGTTCTGAAAACCCTGCGGAAAACAACGGAGAACTTTTTTAAAAAATCCTTGCCTTGGTGTGAATGTACAGCCGCTGATTCAATTCCTTGGTGCTGTTTTTCGCCGCATTTTTTGCAAAACACAGCATCTTCACTTATTGGACAACCACATTTTTTACAATACATAATTTTTAATCCCCACAGAACTGTAAATACAGACTAAATAACCTATCAAAGCTGTATTTAACTCTTTTTGAAATTGTTATTACGCCAGCTTTTTTAATGCGTGTCTTTCCTGAATATAATATCATTGCTTGACTTTTCTATCATAAATTCACCGGAAATTTCAAACTGCATAGTGTCGCCAGATAGATACAATAACTTCACTGTATCGCCCTCGATGCTCCATGTAAATGAATCACCATTAACGTCAGAAGAGCAATCTCTTCCCTCTCCATCTTTATAAAATTCTATCATACCACGATAATAGCTGTTCCTTGTATTGCCAAATTCATACCATGCGCCTACAACAGCGTTAATTCGAGCATTATCTTGTATTTTTTGCACTGTTAAAGGTATTGCTATGGATATTGACAATATTACGAATACAGCAGCGAAGCCAATCACAAAGTTACGAGTTTTTTTCTTGAAACGGCTCTTCTTTGCAACAGAAATATTATTATTGTTTTTACCATCTAAATTGATTTGTTTTTCACCGCACTTTTGACAAAAAACAGAATCCTCGTCTATTTGTGCACCACATTTTTTGCAAAGCATAAATTTAATCCTCCTCTTTGTCATCTTTACCAAAACAATGCTTGCAGAAGAATTTTGAAGATAATTTACCAGCTTTTTCTTCAGCGTATTCGCAAGCCTCAATAAGCGTTGAAAACCCTTTCCGTTCACCTGAGTGATTATCTACAGCCGCATCATTTTTGGTATAATATCCACAGCCGCTCTTATGTATTTTTACATAATCACTTGACTTGTCAGCATATTTGGCGTTTTTATCATAATATACGGTATACATAACTTCTTTCCTTTCAATCTTTTTCTTTGCAAGTGTTATATTCAAATTCCTCTGCAATCAATTTGAGTACTTGAAGCAGTATAAGAATACTGCCCACCTTAAATAATAATACGACGATATATTCAGCCTGAGTCCCCCTCTCAGCATATGCCAACGCATCTACAACACCTATATAATAAGAAATAAAACTCCACATAAATATTATAGAAAACAAATTGATTATGCCCAAAATGTTATTCTTCATAAGGGAATAATTTTTATTATAATGCGCCGGAATATAACCCAAAAAAGCTAAAGAAAATGCAAGTATAACCGTTGTGGTACGGCTAAGATAGAAAGTATGAAAAAACACAAACATTAAAATAACGGGGCAAAGGCAATGAAACACACTGCCAAATATATGCAAAAATCTTTGCATACCATTATGGTTTCTAAAAGCATTTCCAAGTAAATTAAATCCAATTCCTACAGTAACAGGAATAACGCATGACGCTAATGTAATTACAATATTATTCATTAACCCTTGCGTGAAAACGCAAATAATCTCGGTTGTCACAATGAATACAACAAACATTATTATAAAAGCAATGATTAGCTTTTTATTTTTTTGCTTGATTTGATCAATTGGAAGTTGATTATAAATAAGCGAATTTTGCATATCATTTGTAATGTCATGTGTTGCTGTTAGAGACTTTCCGCACTTCTTACAGAATGCAGAATTTTCTTTATTTTGAGCGCCACAATGTTCACAAAACATCTATTTACTCCTCCCTAAAATCCATTGCCGCATCTATTAAGTAACATAATGCAGTTTATGTTGTAAAACAGGTACAAAGGATACCCTATAGAAACAGCAATAATAGAATTGTCATGCAAAATAGGCACAAGAAATCCAAGCCTTCCTCCGTTTCCTCAAAAAAGGAAGCAGAAAGGCTTATTTGTGCTATAAAAATCTCGACAAAATCCTGACAAATCATACTTTTCTCATCTGAAATCGTTGCTTTTTGAGGCGTTGTATGCTAAAATAAAATTGATATTAGTATATCCATTTATAAAACTTACAACATAAACTGCATTATGTAATATCCGCCGATTTAGGCGGCTTTTTTCATATGATCAACCGCATATTTTCCATGCGTTTTCGATGTTCGTTGCCAGTGGAAATGATGTAAATACGGGTGGTATTGATACTGCTGTGACCGAGAATGTCTGCCAGCTTCGCAATATCTTTTTCGATACTGTAAAACACTCTTGCAAACAGATGGCGTAGATTGTGGGGAAACACCTTTTGTGGATTTATCCCTGCCTGCTCACAAAGCCCTTTCATCTCCCGCCAGATATTTGTGCGGCTCATCGGTCTGCCCGTTCTTGTAATGAAAATTGCACCTGATGTTATCCCTTGTTCCACTGCATAGCGGAGCAGTTTCTTTTGCAGATCTTTCACAATAAACACCGTTCTTGTTTTACCCTTAAGCGAAACAACAGTCTCTCCGCATTTTGCCGCTTCCAACGTTATATATTGCAGCTCGCTTACCCGAATACCTGTACCGCAGATTGTCTGCAAAATCAGGTTTAACCGTTCATTGCCTTTTTGTTTTGCGGTATTTACAAGCCGCATATATTCTGCTTTGGTCAGTTCTTTTTCTTCAGGACAGTAAATCTGTCGCTGGAGCTTGATGGATTTTACCCTGCAATCCGTCCAACCGAGAAACGAGAACAAACTGTTCAGGGAAGCTATCATTGAATTGACGCTCCGTACAGCGTAGCTTTCAAAAAACAATTTGTCTTTATAAGCGATAACCGATTCTTTTGTGATCTCCGCACCATTCATATATGTAGTAAATGCCCATACATCTCGCATATACTTCTCGATTGTATTTTTACTTTTTTCCTCCTCTCTCAGATATTTTTTGAAGCTTTGTATTACTTCACTTGTTAAAATTCGTCCTTTCATTCTGATGTACCTCCGGATATATTTTACCCGAAAAGTATGATTCAAGAATTGTCTTCTCTATTTTAGGAAAAGACAATCGCTTAATCGAATGTGTGGATTTTAGGTATAAAGACAGCCCCGTTAGGTCAGCAGTAATTCTGCTTTCCTAACGGGGCTTTTTTACGGGGCTTTTTTCGTTTTATTCATGTTCGATTTCTTGTTGTATTAGTTCCAACTTCATTTTCTGTAAGGCTTTGCGGTAGGTTTTGTCTGCGGTATCCGGCGAAGCCAAACCGTGATCGATGGCAATATCAATGAATGCCTGTTTAGGCATTTGAGTTGAATAACATTCCATACAAAAGCCAAGATGTGCGGATACCATTGCCCGTTCACGGTAATTCAGATGTTCAAACGCATCCGTTACCGCTTCGGCTCGTTCCAATTGGAAAAACAGCTTTTCTGTTTCAGATGTTCCGTCTGTGGCGATTTCTTCCCGGCTTTCCTCGCTGTCCTCATCAGCATATTGGCGGTAGTACTCCACAAACTGCATATTCTGCATTCCCGACCGAATGATTTCAGCGGTAGCTTCTTCACTTGCACCAATATTCCTTGCTATTTTCTCAATAGTATCTTTATCTGCCTTGCCATCGTATTCACCAAGCAACCGCATAGCTTTTCTCAGACGCAAATACTCATCATTACTCTGAACAGTAAAACCTGTCCGCATGGTACGGATATATTCGTGTACTTCACGCATAGCTGCATATTCCTTATATACAATAAAAGGAACACCACGGCTTGGATCATAGTCCCGTAAGGCTTTCAGCATACCCGTTATATATGCCTGCTTTATATCCAAGAAATGCCCGAACATCGCATAATCTTCCACAACAGCCATTGCCTTGTCGTTAACTGTGTGCTCATAATAATGAAGAAACCATGCAAGGTATTTATCGTCCTTTTCGGCAAGGTAATACAGGATATATTTCTGTAAATCGTTCTCTTTCGGCGGCGCCGGAGTTAAACGATATCGTTGCAGCTCTTTTTCCCATTCCTTCACGACAGCCGCCTCCTTTCCATCATTTTAAGCGTTTATCTGTTTCGGCATAGAGCCGATCACGGCTCATATCCACCGCATATTGTCTGCTGGCATACGCTGCGTCCTGCTGGGCTTTCAGTTTGTATTCCTTTGCCAAGGTTTGCGCTGCCTTTGCAAACTCCTCCGTTATAGTTTTTCTGCCTTTCTCGGTGCGGATAGCAGAGCAGCGGCGGTTGTAAATATCCACAACAGGATCAGCAGCGGCAAGTTCTTTGCGGTTAATGCTTGCGGCGTATTTGCGGCAAGTGGTTTTCTTCCCTCTGACCTCATAAGGCGAAATCCCGTTGCAATACTGCTGGCGGCGTGCAGAGGTCATCAGGAAATACTTTTTGCAGATTCCGCACCTTCTTGGATAATGCCCATGATGTAAGCCTTCAAAAAAATCGGTGATAATAAAGCTGTAATAGCTGTCAAAATACAATCTGCGGGCAAGCGTATATGCTTTGCTTTTTGCATTTTTCTTTATTGGTACATATTCTGTATTTACAGGAAACGGAGCTTGTCCGAATATTTCCAAAGCAATCGGCAGTAAATGCGCTTCATCAAAACGATCTGCTTCATCTACACGGGTTACAAAATTTTGTAATTTAATAAAGGCTTCCCGCATATCATCGGAAACCGCATTATAAAAAGCAAGAGTATCCGATATATCGGAAATCAGCATATTTACGTCTTTGAAAAACTTTTTATCATATTCCGGCGGCAGTAAATCCAAATCCAGCTCAATTTGGGACTTGCTTTCCACAATGGAACAGCGGTGAAAGAAATCCGCAATTTGCCTTGCGTTATTTTCGGAAAACAGTTCGGATATTCTGTTGCGCTCGCCATCAATATTGAATTGATCAAACGGTTTCAGCATAGGCAAAGTATCAAGAATATACCCGATTTCCGTTCCGGCGGAAATAAAGTCTGTTTTTTTCAGGTAGCCTGCGGATAATTGTTCTGCAACATTCCATCTGTGCTGTTTATACACCCCGAGCCTTGCGGCGGTATCGTTTCTATAATACTGATTCAGCAAATGTACTGCGTAAGTGCCTGCCGCATAGGTTTTACTGCCTATCCGCACTCTGCCGTCACGGTAATCTGCGGTTAAAAATGGATTCATCTCTCATCCTCCATACCAATTCTATCATAGGGATTGTCCCATAAAACTCTCTTCAACTTTTTCAAAAAATTTTTTGTTATGTGTTGTTTCCGGCATATAGTTTTTTAATCAGTATATCATAAAAACGCTATTATTACAATGAATTTCACTTGTTGCGTTTTCTGATTTTGTACTGTTACTATGTTCCATATAAATTTTGACTTTTTCTACATTCTAATAAGTGAGGGGGCAAAAGTCCTCACAAATACACGGGCACAGCCGTCGGGAAACCGGCGGCTTTTTTACTGCCCGAAAAAAGGAGAAGGAGAGAAGGTCCATGATACTCAAAATCACACCAAAGCAGGCAGATCGTGTTCACCATCTTGTTAAGTCACTTTGCGCCAACTGTATTGATGGGAACTGCTTACTGCTTGATGACGGCGAAGCGCACCGCTGCGTGCAGCTCATTTCCCTGTACGGTATTTACTGCAACTATTTCAAAGAGTCAGTACTGCCTGCGGACAAAGAACTGTACGAAGAAATCTTAAAGCAAAACAAATCGAAAAACTAATTGGAGGTAAAAACACTATGAAAACAATGAACAACACAAAAATTATCGGTATCGACCACGGCTACGGAAATATGAAAACAGCAAATTTCTGTTTCCCGACGGGCATTATCGCCTATGATACCGAGCCGCTGTTTACGGCGGATATGCTTATATATGGCGGTAAGTATTATCTGATCGGCGAGGGACACAAGGAATTTGCTCCCGACAAGATTAAAGACGAGGATTACTATATTCTCACTCTTGCGTCTATTGCAAAGGAACTCAAAACAGAAGGTATTACCGAAGCAGATGTCTATATCGCCGCAGGTCTGCCTTTGACTTGGACAAGCGGACAGAAAACCGCTTTTGCCGCCTATCTCACAAAAAATGCAGAAGTATCCTTCATCTACCGAAAAGAAGAATATCATATTCGCATTACAGGCGTCAGCATTTATCCGCAGGGTTATGCCGCTATTGCTCCCTTTGCTACAAAGCTTAACGGAATCAATCTGATTGCCGACATTGGCAACGGTACAATGAATGTGCTGTATATGATAAACGGCAAGCCGCAGTCGGGAAAAATGTTTACGGAAAAGTTCGGCACTTATCAATGCACCCTTGCTGTTCGGGAAGCTTTTATGCGAAAAACTCATCGTGAAATCAATGATTATATCATTGAGGAAGTACTGCGCACGGGAACGGCGGAAATTTCCGCCGCTGATTTGAAAATCATCAAATCGGTTGCTTCGGAGTATGTTCGGGATATTTTCCGCAGACTGCGGGAACACAGTTATGATGAAAGCTCAATGAAGCTGCATGTTACGGGCGGCGGAGGGTGTCTTATCAAGAATTTCTACAAGTTTAATGCAGACCGCACGGTATTCGTGGAGGATATTTGTGCCGCCGCAAAGGGATATGAATATCTTGCGGAAATTCAGTTATCGGCAGGTAAAGGCGTATGAACAGTTATCGTATCAATGTAAGGTTTAATCTCGATGATGATACTGAACGGAAAGCGGCGGAGTATTTACAGGAACTATACTTCCAAGAGAAAAAATCCCGTAACCGATTTATTATAGAGGCGGTTACGGCATATATGGAGCGAATTGCAGGAAAAGATACTGTGAGCCTGCTTCAAAGTATCCGTGAAATTTTCCGTGAGGAAATTCAGGATATATCTATAGCTGTACCCGCCGAACGCAAAACAGTCGTTGCCGATACAGAATTAACGAAGGAAGAACAAGAAAAAAACGCTATGAGTGTTCTCTCCGATTTGGAGATGTTCGAATGAGCCAAAGTCATAGGATTTTGGCTCATTTCCATATTCCCACATAAATTTTTGTGTCACTATGGCTCAACGGAAATACAGCATATCCGCACGAAAAAGCACACTGTATGGGGCATACCGAGAACGGTTGATACTGCCGAGAACGGTCTGTCTTATACTGTAACAAGCAGGGAACTTGTACGGCAAGTTCCAACTCAAAATCGGCTGTTTATCCGATTTACTCTTTAGGGGACACCCCTAATACCCCATTTTGAAAGGACTGATTTTATTAACAGAAACACTAAAGAAAAATTTGCCCGAATTGATATTCGGGTAAAGCCGAAGGATAAAGAAAAGATCAAACAACTTGCCGAAAAATGCAATTTATCTATTAGTGAATATCTGGTGCAAAGGGCATTGGGATATGAACCGAGAACGGTTCTTCCTGATGTCTTTTTTGATTTCTACAACAAATTATGTGAGCTGTGCAATACAACGGAGTTCACACCCGAAATCGAAAGCAAACTGCTTTCACTGATTGATGAAATTCACTCGGAGCTTTTATTACCCCAAAAGGAAACCGTAAAACAAATTAAAAGCGGAATTGAGGTGAACAATGAGTGGCGACAACAGGATTCTGGCCTGTCAAAAACAGGCTAAAAGAAGTAATCGACTATGCCTGTAATCCTGACAAGACCACTGATAAAAAGTTCTTGGACGAAGATTTATATGCGGTGCTTCGATATGTCGAGAACGATAAAAAGACCGACCAAACAATGTATGCTTCGGGTATCAATTGTCCGAAACAAAGAGCATACGAATATATGATGGCTACTAAGCGTCGTTATGGCAAGCTCGGCGGGAATGTTGCCTATCACGGTTATCAAAGTTTTGTTAGCGGCGAGGTTACTCCCGAAGAAGCACATCAAATTGGACTGGAGACGGCAAGGCGTGTGTGGGGCAAGGATTATGAGATAGTCGTCACCACCCACCTGAACACAGATAATCTGCACAATCATATTGTGGTAAATTCGGTATCTTTTCGCACTGGTCGAAAATTTGAGAACCATATTTCCGACCATTACAAGCTGCGGGAAATATCCGATGAAATATGTCGTGAGTATGGAAAGTCTGTTCTTGCGCCGAGCAAATTCACAGGCAGTAAAAAGAAAGACTATTGGATTCACAAAAACGGCGGTCTAACACACCGAGATATTTTAAAACGGGATATTGACGAAGCAATTTCAAATACAACCAACTGGAAAGCATTCGATTTATACCTGAAAAATCTCGGCTACAGCTATGCAAGAAACAGCGATTACCGTCATCCCTCCATTATCGCTCCCGGTTGGAAACGCCCTGTGCGTATCGATTCATTAGGCGAACAATACACGCAGAACAGGATACGGGAACGCCTCATTTCCAATCAGCAGGATATTACCCTGTATGCGCTTCGTATTCCGAAACGACATACGCCGCTGTTGCAGTTGGAATATGAATTCAAAAAGGCGCAACGTATGGACGGAGTACAGCTTGCCTTTGCGTTGATTATCGAGCTTTGGAAGCTGATAACAGGTAACAATATTGATAAGTCTTCACCTAAACCGCTATCCCCCTCAATTCGCCGAGAGGTGCAGAGATTAGATCAGACAATGAAAGAGTATTGGCTCCTTTGCGAGAATCAGATTGATTCCGCACAGGAGCTTGTTTCATTTATCGAGAAAAAATCCGCAGATATTTTCGCTTTGGAGGCAGATCGGCAGCGGATATATAACCGCATACGCCGCCCGAAATCCGAAGAAGGAAAAGAACAGGACAAAGCAGCGGCACGGGAAATCTCTGCAAAACTAAAGCCTTTGCGGGAGGAACTGAAAACCGCAAAAGCAATCACCGAGCATTATCCTCATATTTTGGAACTGCTCGAAACAGAGCGTGCTATGGAAGCACAGGTAAAAACACAAAACAGAGAAAGGAATTATGAACGATGAAAAACACTAAGAAAAATATATCCATTGAAAAATTACACCCTTTTGAAAACCACCCCTAC
>JABLTR010111963.1_pt1 | contig 70280 bp, 90 predicted proteins | sample 7160071 | NCBI WGS metagenome assembly JABLTR01 (sample SAMN14651230, study PRJNA627086) | human gut metagenome | isolation source: feces | host: Homo sapiens | reverse complement strand
TTATATTGATATCTATGGGACCTATAGGGCTCGAACCTATGACCCTCTGCTTGTAAGGCAGATGCTCTCCCAGCTGAGCTAAGATCCCATATTCATCGGTCGCTACCGCAACCGACTTGATTAGTATACTATCCGTATTGCAAAAAGTCAACACTTTTTTTCTATTTTTTTGCATCTATTTTCCCGGGGCAGTTTGAAGGCGGAAAAGACCGCTTTTCGCCTTCTACTCTTCCTCCAACAGACGATCCACCAGTTTCACACATTCCGCCGCATCCTTGGAATAGCCGTCCGCACCGATCTCCTCCGCAAAGCTTTCCGTGATCGCCGCACCGCCGATGACAACCTTCGCCGTACATCCGCGCTCTTTGACAAGCTCCACCACGTCCTTCATGCGCATCATCGTCGTCGTCATCAGCGCGGAGAGCCCTATCACCCTTGCGTTTTCTTTCATCGCAGTATCTACAATCAGATCTGCCGGGACATCTTTTCCCAGATCAATCACATGATACCCGTAATTTTTCAACATCAGCACCACAAGATTCTTCCCGATGTCATGGATATCACCCTCCACGGTCGCCACGACGAGCGTTGCCTTCGGCTCCTTGTCCGAGCGTGCCAACATCGGTTCTAAATACTCAATCGCCACCTTCATCGTATTCGCGGACGAAATCAGCTGCGGCAGAAAATACTTCTGCTTGTCGAACAGCTCGCCGACCTCGTTGATTGCCGGGATCAGGTGTCCGTTGATGATGTTATCCGGCGTCTCCCCTGCGTCTAATGCGTACTTGACGTCATCCAAAATATGGTTTTTATTTCCTTTTAAAACCGCCGTAAAAACCGCGCTGTGCGCCTCGTTCGTGTTTCCGGAATTCTTCGCGCCGCCTGTGTCTCCCGCCTGTAAGCCGGCAGCCCCTTTCGCGGCTGTGCCCTTCGCCGTCCCGACAGGCACCCACACATGTTCCATGCCCTCATGCTTCTCGGACAGATAATTCATGCGTCCGATATAGCGGATGTCGCTCTCTTCCTTATTCAGAAGCATGTCTGATGCAAATGCCGCATTCATCAGAAGTTCCTGTGAAGGATTAGCAATCGCCATTGTAAGGCCGTTTCCGATTGCCATCGTGAGAAACGCCGTGTTGACATAGGAACGCTCCGGAAGTCCGAACGAAATATTGGACAGTCCGCAGACCGTCGGCAATTCCATCTCATTTTTGCAGAAAGAAAATGTCTCAAAACATTCCAGCGCAGCCTTCGGATTGGCACCGATCGTCGCCACCAGTCCGTCCACCACAATGTCCTCTTTTCCCATGCCGATCGCTTCCGCACGTCTTAAGATCTCGCGGATGATTCCGTGCTTTTCCGCAGAATCCTTCGGCAGTCCCTCGTCCGAAAGCGGCAGCAAAATAAACATGGCGCCGTACTTTTTTGCGATCGGCAGCAGATGTTCGATCTTCTCCTTTTCCAAAGAAATGGAATTGACGAGCGCACGTCCCGGGTAGATGCGCAGTGCAGCCTCGATGATGTCCACATGACTGGAATCAATGCAGAGAGGCAGATCTACCGTGGAAGTCACCTCATAGATGGCGTCCAACATCATCTGCTTCTCGTCAATTCCGTTCATTCCCATATTGATGTCCAGAATCTGCGCGCCGTTCTCCTCCTGCTCGGTCGCCATGGTGCGCACCATACCAAGGCTTCCCTCTTTTAACTCCGCCTGCAGCTTTTTCTTTCCCGTCGGATTGATCCGCTCTCCGATCACCATGAACTTACCGTCAAGCCGGATCTCCACATGCATCCGCTCCGAGGCGAGCATACGTCTTTTCTTCGCAAGAGGCATGCGCACCGGCATGGAGCCCACCGCCTGCTTTAACGCGCGGATATGCTCCGGTGTCGTGCCGCAGCATCCGCCGATGATCGCCGCACCTGCCTCCACAAGCTTCGCACCGACTGACGCAAACTCCTCCGGCGTGGTACGGTATACGGTCACACCGTCACAGAGCTCCGGCATGCCGGCATTCGGCTTTGCCAGCAGCGGAATCGTCGCATACCCCGCCATCTGCTGTACCGGAGCAATCATCGCCTCCGGTCCGGTGGAACAGTTCAGTCCCACGGCATCTGCCCCAAGGCTCTGCAGCACGATCACCGCCGTCGCCGGATCGGTTCCGTAGAGCGTCCGTCCGTCCTCATTGTAGGTCAGTGACACCATAACCGGAAGATCACACACCTCGCGGATAGCGATCACCGCTGCACGGCATTCCTGAAGGCTCATCATGGTCTCCACGACAAAAAGATCCGCTCCCGCCTCGCAGATCACCTTCGCCTGCTCCTTATACACTTCCACCAGATCTTCAAACATCAGATCGCCGAGCGGATAAAGCTGCCGTCCCGTCATCGTCAGATCGCCCGCCACATATGCCCTGCCGCCTGCCGCGCGCTTTGAGAGCGCCACCAGCTCACGGTTCATCTGCACCAGAGAATTCTCCAGTCCGTACTCCTCCAGCTTGATCCGGCTTGCCGTAAAGGTGGGCGCGAACAAAATATCGGTGCCCGCCTCCACATAGCGCTCCTGCAATTCTATCAGAACCCCCGGGTTCTCCAGAATCCACTGCTCCGGGCAGACCCCGACCGGCATTCCTGCTTTCTGCAGATTCGTTCCTGTCGCGCCGTCCAATATCACCGGTCTGCTTCCCACAAGTGTCGCAAATTCCTCTCTGGTCATTCCCGTATCCTCTCTATCATCCGTTCTTGCTTATCAAGCCACATCTTACCATTTCCCCATGCCGGGTGCAAGTATTTTCCAATGTTTCCTGCAATCCGCGCCACGGCACCGCCGTTTCTTGATTGTTTTCCCATTTTATTGTATCATTCTGTAGATACATTTACAGAAAGGATACTCGACTATGAAACAGCCTGTCAGTCTGATTGCCCTCGATATGGACGGCACTCTTTTTAACGGACAAAGTGAGATCTCAAAGGAGGATCAGGACGCCATTCGCGAAGCTTCCTCCCGCGGAATTCACGTTGCCATATCGACCGGACGCCCTTACGCCGGGCTTCCCGTCACACTTTTATCCGGTCTCGGCGTCTCCTATGCCATCACCTCCAACGGTGCTGCCGTCTATCATCTGCCGGACCGCCTCTGCATCCATGAATCTGCGATGGAGCCTGCGCTTGTATGCCCCATCATCGAAGAACTGCAAAAAAAGAGCATCCATATGGATGCTTTTATCAATGGCGACGGCTTCAGCCAGCGTTCCTGTGAGGGAAAGATCGACTGCCTGGACATGCCCACATCAATCAAACGCTACATTCACCGGACCAGAACCTTCACCGATGATCTCGCTGCCTATATCCGCGTCCACAATCTGAACGTCCAGAAGATGACGCTGAATTTTTATCCGCAGGAGGACGGCACTTTTCTCTACCGCGACGAAGTGATGCAGATCCTGTCAGAGCACCCCGAGATCACCTTTCTCTCCGGCGGCTACCACAATCTGGAATTCACCAGAGCGGGCGTCACCAAAGGAAACGGTCTCACCCTGCTCTGTTCGCACCTCGGCGTCGATATCGAAGAGACGCTTGCCTGCGGCGACACCCAGAACGACATCGACATTTTAAAAACCGCAGCGATCGGCGTCGCCATGGAAAATGCCCTGCCGGAAGTGAAGGAGATCGCAGACTTTGTGACGCGCTCCAATGAAAACAGCGGCGTCGCGCATGCAATCCGCACGTTTGCCCTGTGATGCAGGCGCTTAAGCGTGTGTGATCACGCCGCCTCCCGCGACATAGTCTCCGTCGTACAGCACCACTGCCTGTCCCGGCGTCACGGCGCGCACCGGCTCTTCAAATTCACAGCAGATCTCATCCGCACCGGTGCGCCGCACGGTGCAGCAGCTTCCCGCATGCGAGTACCGGATCTTTGCCTTCAGGCGAACCGGCTCCTCAATGTCGGAGAGCGCCATAAAGTTCAGCTGATTCGCATACAGCCGGTTTGTATACACATCTTTATCACTTCCGAGAACCACCTCATTTGTCTCCGGGCGTATCTCTGTCACGAACACCGGATAGCCGAACGCAATCCCGAGTCCTTTGCGCTGTCCGATCGTATAATGTGTAATTCCCTTGTGCCGCCCTAAAATCTCTCCGTCCACCGACACAAAGTTGCCCGGCGGCGGAACCATTTCCCCGCACTCTCTGTCTATAAATCCGGCATAATCATTGTCCGGTATAAAACAGATCTCCTGGCTGTCCTTTTTATGTGCAACCATCAGTCCGATGTCTTCCGCAATCGCACGGATCTCATCCTTTGTGTAATCTCCTACCGGCATGAGGGTATGGGAGAGCTGCTTCTGCGTGAGATTAAACAGCGCGTAGGTCTGATCCTTTGCCGCCGTCACGGAATTGCGGATAGCATATCTTCCGTTGGAAAGCTGTTCCACGCGCGCGTAGTGGCCGGTCGCAATGTAATCGGCTCCGATCTCCAAGCTCCTCTGAAGCAGAGATTCCCATTTCACATAGCGGTTGCATGCAATGCACGGATTCGGCGTGCGCCCTTTTAAATACTCCGCTGTAAAATAATCCATGACATTCTTCTTGAACTCACGCTTAAAATTCATCACATAATACGGAATCTCCAGACGATCCGCCACCCTGCGCGCATCATCCACCGCCGAGAGTCCGCAGCATCCGCCGCTCTCCGCCTGTGTGAACTGATCTTCATCCTGCCAGATCTGCATTGTGACTCCGATCACATCATATCCCTGCTGCTTTAACAGATATGCCGCAACGGAAGAATCCACTCCGCCCGACATACCGACTACTACTTTTTTTCCTGCCATGCCCGCTCCTGCCAACAAACATATGAGGTTGCCACACCTTACGGTATGGCAGCCTCATCTCTTCGTGTCTTCCAATGTTAAATTCCGGAATTGTAAAGATCTCCGGTGCTGTAATTATAAGTATACATACCATTCTTGCTGTAGGTATTCGCCTTCGCCGCTTCACTCTTCGCGTTGGATGCGATCTTCAGGAGATCCACATTCGTCTGCGTCGCATAAGATCCGTGCGTTGTAAACAGTGACTTCAGCTTGTCCATATCCGCCTTCTCAAAGCTCTTCTCGTCCACGGAAAGTCTGCCGTCGGCATCCACGGTAATGCCCGCTTTCTCCAACGTCTTCTCATTCGCTCTGGCGTTGCTCTTCAAAGAGTTCGCCGCACGCAGAATGCTCTTCGTCTTAGAATCGTCCGCCCGATCCAGCAGTGAATTGTAATCATCCACATACGACTTCACCGCCTTATAGATGGCATCACGGTCATACTCCTGCGTCTTCGTGCCGTCCTCCGCGGTCTTCTCCACTTTGTTGAACACAGAATCCTTTCCGGTTGCTGTCAGCTTGGAAAGCGACTTCTCCGTACTCTCCGCCGCACTCTCAATCCGGGTCAGTGTCTTCGCGTCATCTTTCGCGGTTGAGATCGACGGGCTGACCGTCGTGGTACTGTCCGTGGAATCCGACTTGCTGTAATAGGCACTCAAAAGCTTGAAATAGCTTCCGTTGCGGATCGTCGCATAATCGGAATAATTGATTCCGAGCAGATCGCTTCCGCCTCCCAGCAGAGAGGAAGTTGTATTGTTCCGGTTCAGACTGGAAAATAACACGCCCAGTGACGATGAATCATATCCTGAAATACTTGCCATACTCTATCACTCCTTTGAAAAAAGCATCTGACCTCCGTGTCAGAATGTTGATCCGGCTGTTGCATTTGTGCACAATACCTTCTTGTTACCTCATGTTCTATATCGTCATTTTAGCCCGAAACCTTAGATTTTTCAAGCATTTTCTGGTGATTGTCCTTATTAAAATGTTTAACTATTGTTCATAGTTTATTCATATCTTATTGCTACAATAAAATTATCAAAAAACAAGACAATTCGTTACAATATATTTGATAATTTTTTCATAATAGCCCAGGCGCGCAAGTGTCTGGGCACTCCTCATTTTAGGGAGCTCCCTTTTATGCAGACAGAGAGGGGCGCCGCACATGCGCGGCACCCCTCTCTTCTATTCCAGATCTATACGGCCTGTATTATTTCTGGTCATTATACTTCACATCACGCACATCATAACCGTGGCGCTCTAACGCGCGTACCACACGCTCAAAATCCGGTGCTTCCACCCGAAGGAAGATCTCTGCCAGATCCATAACATCCGTCGGAATCACCATCATGTTGCAGATGTCTCCGCCCTCCTTAGCAATCAGCTCACAGATCTTGCCGAGCACACCGCGGATATCATACGTGTAGATTGCCATGGAATTGTGTTTGTTACCAAAGATCTTCTGATATTCCTTGAATACCGCCTGCTGCGTCACGATTCCAAGCAGCTTGTTCTGCTCGTTCGTGATCGGAATAAAACGAACTTTGGAGGTGATAAACATTGCTGCCGCTTCCTCAATCCGTGTATTCTCACCGATGGTCTCAATTCTTGTCTTCATGAACTCCATCACTTTTCGCTGTGCAAATTCTTCTCTGGTCCCTGTATAGTTCCGGAAAAATTCCTCAAACAAAAACTGTTTGGACAAAACACCCACAAACTGCTGTCCGTCCACTACCGGAAGCGAGAGAAGTCCCTGCTCGTCGATAATCTTCATTGCCTCTTCTACCGTATTCTCCACGCTGATACACGCCAGCTTACTGAAAGGCATCATAATTGCTTTTACACGCATAACCAATACCTCCTGTCTGCTTTTATTGTAAGTATATTATACACTAAATATTCTCAATTTGCCAGTCTATCGGTGCGATTCCATGCTCCTCAAGAAACGCATTTGCCTTGCTGAAATGCCGGCACCCGAAAAATCCCCGGTATGCCGAGAGAGGACTCGGATGCGGTGCCGTTAAGATCAGATGCTTCGGATTCGTAAGCATCGGTATTTTGGACTGCGCCGGTCTGCCCCAGAGGAGGTACACAATCGGACGATCCTGGGCATTTACTGCCTGAATGACCGCATCAGTGAACTGCTCCCAGCCTCTTCCCTGATGGGAATTCGCCTGGTGCGCGCGCACAGTGAGGACGGTGTTGAGCAGAAGCACTCCCTGATCTGCCCATTTTTTCAGATAACCGTTATTCGGAATGTAACAGCCCAGATCATCATGCAGTTCCTTATAAATGTTCTGCAGGGAAGGCGGGATCTCCTTTTGCTCCGGCAGCACGGAGAACGAAAGACCATGTGCCTGATTTACATTGTGATAGGGGTCCTGTCCCAGCAGGAGCACTTTTACCTCGCTAAGCGGCGTAAAATGAAAGGCATTAAAGATATCCTCCGCCGGCGGGTAGACCACTGTTCTGCTGTATTCCTCCCGCACAAATGTGTATAATTCCCGGTAATACGGCTTTCGGAATTCCCCCTGGATTGCCGGAAGCCAGTCATTGTCAATCATCGACATATCCCACTACTCCTTTTTTCACAGACAGCAGTGTAGGCGCACCGTGCTATCGCCGCACAGATACGCCCCTCGCTGCCAGATCGTTCTTCAGATCCATAATCTCAAGTTCTTTATAGTGAAACAGGGATGCCGCAAGAACCGCATCCGCTTTTCCCTTTGTCAGGGCATCATAAAAATGATCCTTCGTCCCGGCGCCGCCGGAAGCAATCACAGGAATCGATACATTTTCCGCTACCTGTCTGGTCAGTTCAATGTCATATCCCGCTTTCGTGCCATCGCAGTCCATGCTTGTCAGAAGAATCTCCCCTGCGCCAAGCCGGTCTGCCTTCATCGCCCACTCGACGGCATCCAGACCCACATCAATCCGTCCGCCGTTCTTATAGATATTCCACCCGGAGCCGTCCGCGCGTCTCCTTGCGTCAATCGCAACCACCACGCATTGGCTGCCGAATTTGTCTGCCGCCTCCGAGATCAGTTCCGGTCGGTTGATCGCGGAAGAATTGATCGCAATCTTGTCTGCGCCCTCGCGGAGCAGTGCCTTAAAATCATCCACCGTCCTTATGCCGCCTCCGACCGTAAACGGAATGAACACTCTCTCCGCCACGCGGCGCACCATATCGACCACGGTATTTCTGGCGTCCGAGGTAGCGGTAATGTCCAGAAATACCAGTTCGTCCGCACCTGCCTTATCGTAAGCTGCCGCAATCTCCACCGGATCTCCGGCATCCCTCAGATTCACAAAATTAACACCCTTTACCACACGCCCGCCATTCACATCCAGACAGGGAATCACTCTCTTTGTAAACATCGCATGCCTCCGCTATATTTCCGCAAAATTCTTCAATATCTGAAGTCCCACTGTGCTGCTCTTCTCCGGGTGAAACTGGCACGCAAACAGGTTGCCCTTCTCCACGGAAGCATGAATCGTCACGCCGTACTCTGTGGTCGCCTTCACAATCGACGGATCTTTCGCTTTCAGGTAGTAGGAATGCACAAAATAGACATACGGCTGTTCCTTCAATCCGGCAAACAATCTTCCCTCATGCGGGAAATCCAGTGAATTCCAGCCTATGTGCGGGATCTTAAGCCCCGGTGCCTCCGGAATCTTCACGATCTCTCCGTCCAGCAGATGAAGTCCCTCCACGCCGTCACTCTCCTCGCTGCCCTCAAACAGCAGCTGCAGACCCAGACAGATGCCGAGAAACGGCTTGTCTTCCTGCACAACCTCGCGGATCACCTGATCCAGCTCATATTTTTTCAGCTGCTGCATTGCCGTTCCAAAAGAACCGACACCCGGCAGTACCACTCTGTCTGCCCGGCGTATGCTGTCATGATCTCTCGTGACCACACATTCCTCACCCAGCGCGAGGAACGCCTTTTCCACACTTTTTAAATTGCCTGCGTCATAGTCTATAATTGCTATCATTCTCTCACTCCGTCGATGTCATCCAAGTCCTGCTGCCGCCAATATCGAATACAGTTCCTGCGAGTAAGTATCCCGCTCACTCTCCGCGTACAGTTCCTGTGCGCGCTCCTGCGTAAGTCCAAATCCGGACAGTCCTGCCACCGCCTGGTCTCTGATCTTCGCGAGTTCTGTGGAGCAGCCGTAAGCCGCAGCCTCCTCGCTGTACTTATCGCATCTTCCGACCGCGCGGATGAGGGAATCCAGTGCCATGTCATAAATACCGTTTTCCATAAAGGTCTGGTATGCCTGATATTCTCCGGCTGCATTCGCCATGATGCTGTACTTCTGGTAGGTCTCCTGATCTGCCTCCTTGACCGTAAGTCCGCTCACATCCGCGAACGCTGCCTGATAGTCGCCCAGTTCATACGCCTGCTTGGCATTGTTGAAGCTCAGGGTATATCCGAACAGATTCGTTCCCACCAAGACAAGTGCAAGGAAAGACGCCGCCATGACCATAATCAGCGCCACCGGCTTCTTCGGAAGCGGCGGTGTATTGTCCGGCTCCTTCGGCTTCTTCGGCTTCTTGGCTTTCTGTGCTTTTTTCTCTGCCTTCGCCTTTTTCGCCTGTGCCTTCTTCTCTGCTTTCTCTTTCTTCGCCTGCGCCTTCTTCTCTGCTTTTTCCTTCTTTGCCTGCGCTTTCTTCTCTTCTTCTGAAATCTCCGGTTCCGCCTCTGCCTCCGGCTCGGCTGCCCCCGTTCCTTCCAGTTCCTGTAAGAGCTTTAAATTCTCATCGGAAAGATCATCCAGCTCCGGTGCCTGTTCTAAACCTTCCGGCTGTAATTCCCCGGTGTCCGCTGGTGCCTCCTCCGTCTCTTCCTCCTCACCAAACAGTGCGTCGCCGATTCTCTTGATCAGGCTCTTTTTCTCCTTTGCAGGAGCCTCATCCCCGGCATCTGGCTCATCTTTTTTCTTCTTTTTGCGGCGCTTTTTCTTTTTCCCGTCGTCCTCGTCCTGCACCTCATCCGCAGTCTCCGGCATTGCCGTCACGTCCGGCATTTCTGCGTCTGTGTCTGCGGCCGGAGCAGTGGGATCCGCCATCTGGCTCATATCCGGGAAATCGCCCTCCGACTGCAGCAGATCCATCAGATCTGAATCGTCGTCCTGGAAATCACCGATGGTATCGACCATAAGATCTCCGTCCTCCGACGCATGGGCAGTCTCCGCCGCTTCTGCACCGCCGGTGCTCTCATCCGCATCCCTTGCGCTGTCTAAAATGCCATCCAGATCCTTGAAGAACTGATTGTTCTCCTCCGTCGTCTTCTGTGTTCTTTCCTCTCTAGGCGCCTGATCCAGCTCATCCTCGAACTGTCTGATAAATGTGTCCGCATCTCCTTCCAGATCTGTATCCGCCTCAAAGGACTTTAAAAAATCGTCTTCCTCACTCATACCAGCTTTTTTTGTCTCCTGTTCTTTTTCTGCATAAAGCCCGTCTGCCGTATCGCCTGGCTCCGTCTCACGGGCTGTGTCGGCAGGACTTCCTCCCTCTACGGAGTGCAGCAGCCCATCCAGATATTCCTCTGCTCCGCTCATACGATACCTCCATCGACCTATAACTTAAGCGGGGGATGTGATCCTGCTCCATCACATCCCCTCTTCATTTCATTCTCAGTCCATGCTCTTGTCAATCAAGTCGTCAATCGCCGAAACAAGACTGCCAATCTCCGGCTTTGTCAGCTGGGCATCCGCTCCAAGCTGTTCTCCCTTGATGCGCATCTCCTCATTTACAAGAGATGAGAAAATAATCAATGGAATCTTCTTCATATTGTCATTTGTCTTAACCAGCTTCGTAAGGCGATGTCCGTCCATCAACGGCATCTCAATATCTGTGATAATGCAGTGTACTTTCTCACGCACATTGCCTGCTTTTTCAAACTCCTGCAGCTTATCCCATGCCTCCTGACCGTTCATTGTCACAATCAGGTTCGTGTAGCCTGCCTTCTTCAGGCAGTCTGTGATCAGTCTGCTAAGAAGCGGGGAATCCTCTGCGATCAAAATCGGAGATTCACAGCGCTCACGCTGTCCCATGTCGTCCATATCGGACATCTTCAGTCCTGTCTCCGGGCTGATGTCCGTCACAATCTTCTCAAAGTCAAGGATGATGATCAGCTTGTCATCCATCTTGATGACACCGGTCGAGGCGCTGTTCTGCTCGGTATTGATCGTGGCATCCGGCTTGATGATCGCCTCCCAGGAAACACGGTGGATACCAAGCACGGCATCTACGTGAAATGCAATGTTTAACTTGTTAAAGTTCGTAATGATAAAAAGTCCCTCTGTCTTCGCATCATCCGGCATTCCCAGACAGCGCTTCAGATTTACCACAGAGATCATCGTATCACGCGGCATGAAGATTCCTTCGATACTCGGATGTGAATTTGGGACAGGCGTAACCGGCTGATAGGTTAAAATCTCCCTGATCTTTGCAACATTGATTCCGTAATGATTGTTTCCCAAGGTAAATTCCAGAACTTCCAGTTCGTTTGTTCCCGATTCCAATAATATATTTGTATCCATTCGTCTCTCTCCTCTCGCGTAATACCGCAACGTATCTATCTGACAGCATTATAGCACATTGGTACCTGAAATGCATTGTTTTTCATGCGTTTTACAGAATAATTTGTATCATTTGATCCATTTGCACATACAGTTCCACACTGTCTGCCGACGCCACATCATCCGGCACCTGGAATACAAGTACCAAGCGGGTGCTCCCTCCCGCAGGAATCGTACCCTGATAGGTGGAAAAATCCGTATCCAGCAATGTGGTCTCCGCCGTGCTCTTGACCGACTGGTTCAATACAACCGTGAACTTCGGGCTGACACTCAAAACATCAAGACCCACTCCGTCCGCCCCGGTGTTGGTCACATCTATGGACAGCACCAGATACTGTTTTCCGGCATCCGGGGTCATCTCATAATAATCACCTTCCATGTACCCCGGTGCAAGCTGCGCGCCCGCATAGGTCATCTGAATGCCGTCGGCTCCGAACAGTTGATCCAGAGATGCCGATCCGGCTGCCGCCACCGACACAGCAGGTGCCGCAGCTTCCGCAGATGCGGCTGTTCCCGTCTCTGACGCGTCCTGTGTCTCCGGCGTCTGCGGCACCGTGACATCCTCCTGCGTCTCCTCCGGTTCTTCCGGACTCACATACGTCAGACCTTCCCGCTGATATGTGTTGTACTTCGTGACGATATGCGCCGCATAATTGACAATGACGTTCTCCTCGTCGTCTGTCAGGTCATAGAGTGCATCACCACACCCGCCCAACAGCATCGTTGCAGCCATCACCGCTGCCATCATCTTGATTCTTGTTCTTCTCATAGGACTCCATTCCTCACGCAAAGTATAAACTAACATTATGTTAGCATTTTAAAGGAAATATAGCAACAAAAAAAATTTTTTGCTGCATCATGACTGTTTTCCTTTTTCCAGTTCAAACCAGAATTCCACGCCATCCTCATGGTTGATCACGCCACACTGCTGATGGAACGAGTCCATGATCGCCTTCACAATGGAAAGACCGATTCCGCTGCCGCCGTACTCTCTCGTGCGTGCCTTATCGACTTTGTAGAACTTGGACCAGATTTTGTCGATATCCTCCTCCGGAATCGGGTCTCCGGTATTGAAGACGCTGATGCGGACGTTCTTCTCCTGCTCCCTGCAGCGGATGGAAATCTCCTTTTTTCCTCCCGCATAATGAATGGCATTGCTCAGGTAGTTCGTCACGACCTCCTCCGTCATAAATTCATCCGCCCACACATAAATGGGCTCTGCGGGACATTCCGTCACCGTAATGCCGCTCTGCCCGATGAGGATATCCACCGAGTGCAGCACGCCCCGGATGAGCTCTGTTACGTCGAAGCGCTCCATCGTGATCGTCTCGTTTCCGGATTCCAGCTGGTTTAATGTCAGAAGCTTTTTCACCATCTGATTCATCTTATCCGCCTCGTCCATGATGACCTCACAGTAAAAATCCCGGCTCTGTGCGTCATCGTTGATACATTCCTTCAAGCCCTCCGCATATCCCTGGATCAGGGCAAGCGGCGTCTTTAATTCATGCGATACATTCGAGAGAAATTCCTTGCGCTGGCGGTCTATCTGCGTCTTTTTCTCAATGTCTAAAAGGAGCTGGTTGTTTGCGCTTTTCAATTCCGAGATCGTATGCTCGAGCGCCTGCGACATCTCGTTCATGTGCGTGCCGAGTTCATCGATCTCATTGCGCCGCTTTCCTTTCGGCGTATAGCAGACCTCAAATTCCAGCTGGGTCATATGCTTGGAAATCTCGGTCAGTTCCAGGATCGGATCGGTGATTCTCTTAGAGATGAAGACCGACACAACCGTGCTCACCGCAATCGCCAGGATCCCGACGTACAGCAGGAACTGGTTCGACGTCTTGGCGCTCTCCCTTATGCTCTCTAACGCCGACCGCATCAGCACCAGATTGCCGTTTGAGAGGGTTCCGTACAGTACCAGATATTCCGCATCCAGCCTGGTGTCCGTTCTTCTCTGGATCACATAGTCCTCCGCCTGCGCCAGCACCGTGGTCTCATTCTGCGTACCACCGAAAATAATGTCCGTAAACTCGATTAACATACGCTGTGTATCGTTCACGGAGGATCTGACAATCGTGCGGTCTGGGCTGATCACCATGACCGTGATATTGCCGTTTGCGCAGAGATTGTCAAATGTCACATCAAACGAGCTGTCGTCAAGGCTTCCATCCTCGCTTGCCGCGTCAATCGTAGTAAATCCGGACAGCAGTACATTTTCTTTGTTCATCACATAGTAGCGCTCCAGAAATACCGTGTTAAGCACCCAGCAGAGCGCCACGGTTCCCGCCACCAGACCGATGATAATTCCGGCGATTTCCCTGGTCAGTCCGCCCTCTTTCGGATGTCTGCCGCGCCCCTGTCTCTTTTTATCAAAAAGTCCCTTCATTCCGCGTCACTTCCATTATTCTTCCGTCACTTCAAATTTGTAGCCCATGCCCCAGACCGTCGTGATATATTTTCCCTTATCTCCCATCTTGGCACGCAGCTTCTTGACATGCGTATCAATCGTTCTCGCATCGCCAAAGTAATCGTAATTCCAGACGCTGTTCAATATCTTCTCGCGTGAGAGCGCAATCCCCGCATTTTCCATAAAGTATGCCAGCAGTTCAAACTCCTTGTAGCTTAAATCGATCCGCTCTCCGTCAACCGTCACCATGTGGGCTGCCTTGTCCAGAACGATTCCTCCCATGGAGACCGCCGCTTCTTCATCCTGCGTCTTTCCGCTCCGGCGCAGAATGGCTCCGACACGCGCAACCAGTATCTTCGGAGAAAAAGGTTTGGAAATATATTCGTCCACACCGAGTTCAAATCCGTTCAGCTCGTCGCTCTCCTCGCCCTTCGCCGTCAGCATAATAATCGGAACTTTCGATGTCTCCCGGATCTCCCGGCACACTTCAAATCCGTTGCGCTTGGGCATCATGACGTCTAAAATAATCAGCGCTATGTCTTTTTCCCGGTAAAATAAATCGAGGGCTTCCTCGCCGTCTCCCGCCTCAAGCACCTCGTATCCCTCTCTCACAAGGAAATCCCGCACCAGCTTGCGCATTCTGCTCTCATCATCCACCACCAGAATTCTGATCTTATCCATGTTCCCGTATCCTTTCCGCTTTTTATCGTCATTCTAACAGCTACTTATGAAAAATCTGTGTATTTTCCGCTCTATTCCGGCATGATTCCAAGCTCTTTTTCCTTCGCCTCGATCGCTTCCTGCCTCTGGTCGAGCCGCTCCTCCCACGCCTCGTATTTGTTGATCAGCTGATTCTCGTAGTTTAACACCGTCGTATTATTGGTCGTCGCCGTAATTGCAAACATCGCCACAACACATACTGCCAGAATAAAGGCGATCCAGCGCACAATGCGGTAGCGTCTCCTGTAGTCCGCATTTTTTACCACGGTCTGCGTCTTCGGCTTTGGTGCCGGCGCGCGCTTCGCCTTGCGGAGACTCTCCTCCACCTGCGGATGCTGCACCGGAATCGGGAAAATATCTTCCTTCCGGATAAACGGAATCGACTGCAGATACTCCTGCAGATCCTTCAGATAAGAATAGCCGACTGCCGTGTCAAACAGCCGCTGCTGTATCATTTTATTATAAATGCGGAGTACCATCTCAGGGTCGTCCATCTGGGCTTTCTCCTTGACGTATTTCACGCCCTCCGCCTCTTTTCTCGCCTGCGCGGCTTCCGCCTCATTTGCAAATAAAAATCCCTCCACGACCATGGAGGTCTTTTCCTGTTCTTTTTGTCTCTTTTCTACAGACATTCTTCGATCCTCATCTCTTCCGTTTCTGCTGTGATTTTGCTCTTATTATAGGAAATGGCAGTGTGAATTGCAAGTCAGGGAGATGTAAAGATTCCGCATTTTCCCATAAAAAAAGCGCCCTGCATGGCGCTTTTTAAGATGGACCAGACGGGAATCGAACCCGTTTAATATGTTTTTTCACTGTTTAAGCATTTACGGCATTTTTATAGAAAAACGCTGATTTTCCAATCTTCCAGGGCATTTTTTAATAATATAATCTCTGTTTAAAGTACATTAAAATCATTAAAAATATGACACAGTATGACACGAAAGATGACACGAAACCAGTTCAAAGTAAAACCGGCGGGAGAAATCCTGCCGGTCATGCTCTTACAGTGCTTCCAGTCCTGCTTTCCAGCTCATCTTACCGACAATTCCATCCGCCGCCAGCCCGTGCTTGCTCTGCCAGGTCTTGGTTGCCGATTCCGTGCCGCTGCCGAAGATGCCGTCCGCCGCCGCGCCGATGATGATCTGCCATACCTTTACCGCGTTGCCCTTGCTACCCTTTTTGATCGTCTTCATGTTGTAGTCCTCACTTTCCGTATTCTGTGCCGGTGTCGCCGCGCTTACCGGCTTGTTAAACAATGCCTGCTCTGCCGCCCGGCGCCGCCTTAATCCTGCCAGCACCTTGCCTGCCGCCTTGTTATAATTCGGCATAGTTCTAGCGATCTGCGCCGCTGTTCTGCCTTTGCAAAGCTTCCGGAGATTTCCGGCGCCCAAGTTAAAGGCAAAGCTGGCCAGCGCATCAAACTGATTCTGGTTAAGCTGCTCCGTGATCGGAACGTATGCGGGATTGTTGACGTATCCCTCAAACTTCGCAATGTCCTGCTGCAGATATGCGTCCGCCTGCGCCTGTGTGATTGTCATGCCGCTATGTACGCCAGCCGTGTGACCGTACCCGATGGTCCATACACCGGCAGCGCACCGGTATGCTGCCAGCCTGCATCCCTCATACTGCTTGATAAGGGCAAGTCCTGCCTGTCCAATTCTTTTGTTCGCCATAAATTATCCCTCCACTTCCGGAATTCCTGCAACAGACGTGAGCAGCGACACAACACCCGCCACAATCGCGGATGATACTACCATCTTCCAATCTACTGCCGAGATTACTGCTCCGGTACCGATTACTGCAACCGCAGTCTGCGCCATCGTCTTAAGCGCTCTGATGCCCGCGGCTTTCGCCCATTTCTGCGTGTCTACTGATACTCTGAGTACACAATTTTTCAACATACTACTTTTCCTCCTCTAAGTCCGCAATGCGGTGATTGATAACTTTTACCTGCTCCTCGATGACCGGCACACGCTGCGCGAAGTTGTTGTGCATCCTTACCTCTCTGGTAAGCTCGTCCAACTTGCAGTCCGTGACCGCCTGCGCCATCTCAAGTTTGTGATCCGTCTTTTTCTGACCACTGCTGACCGTCATTACCGTGCCGATCAGCGTCAGTCCGCCTGTAATAAGTGCTGTGATGATTGATTCCATATCGTTCCCTCTCTTTCCTTATAATAAGTATAAAACACTGCTTATGCAGGTACATTTCTTTAGACTCCAATACTAAAGAAATGTACCTGCACACGAGTCGCCAACGTAGCTGCCCCTCTATTCTTCACAGCCATATTGTACCCCTCCATGTTGCCGGTAAAGTTCAACGAGTTACCCGAGCAATTTATTATATAAATATATCCGCCATTCTGATACTCGCTCGGGATTGCCTGGTAAAATTCTCCGCCCGCGGCCAATACGATCTCCTGTTCATACAACCCCACATACCGCATAGCCTTTGCCATTCTTGTATCCGTCTCCGTTTTCGTGTAATATCTAGCATCATGATAATGCTCGGCATTGGCTTTATTTTCGGATAAATATTTTCCCATCCGTGCAGATAAACAATCTGTACTGCTTGTAGATGTAAGATTATCCTGCACCGGTCGCCATGTATCCGTCGGTATTGTGGGTTTATTGCTTAAATCATCATAGCTACCTGAAAAAGCCACTGGCTTAAGATCAGACAGCCACTTTGCAATCTTACTAAAAAGCGCAGACAACTTCTCGCCAGTGGCTATATTGGTACGCTCATCAGCTGTCGAAAATGTCACCGTCACATCCGATGCATCCCCATCCTCGGCTACCGCCCCAACATCCGCCGCCGTAAGGTTGACATTCCCACGGCGGTAGGCTGTCTCCTTTGCACCCTTGACCCCCGTCACCGGAGTACCCGCCAGCACATCCCACTTGCCGTCTGATGTCTTGTAGATATTTGCACCGGCAGGAATTACATTTCCGGCTCCCTCTTTGAAATCGTCCGTGGTCGTAAACTCATCGGAAATATTGTACATATCCCCGGCGGTCACCGAAGTTAATGCAGGTAAGCTGGCAAACGAAACGGTACCCATCGGACGCAATGCTCCTGCAAAAGATTCGGAGATGCTTTTCGCCTGCCGGTAGTAATACGCCGCGTTATCCGTGTCCTCTCCCTCCCGGCTTCCGGTACCTCCGACGGCGTAACTCTCCGCCTTGGTTGCACTCGCCGCCACAGCTTCCGCTTTTCCGACAATCTCCGCCGCTTTCTCCATAGCAATCTCTGCTTTTTCTGCTGCGGTATCAGCTGACTGGTCGGCAGCCGCCGCTTTTTCTGTAGCCACCTCGGCTGATCTGCCTGCTGCTTCCTCCGATGTCTTGGCATTGGCTTCAGATGCCGCTGCCGCGTCCTTTGACTTCGCAACTACTGTCTCTGACGCCGCTGCATTATCCGCTGATGTTTTTGCGGCATTCTCGCTGGCTTTCACGGCTGTCTCTGATACCTTGGCATTGGCTTCGGATGCCGCTGCCGCAACCACGCACGTCTGCGCTTCGTCAGCATATTTTCCTGCATTCTCCGCCATCGTCTCTGCCATCTTGGCACTTGCCGTAGCGCTATCCTTGGCGGTATCCGCTACACTGTCAATCATCTCGATTGCGTCGTGGATGGACTGACGTACATCCTTTCCATACACCGCCTGCATGATGTTCTGTAAATATCCCTGTATTTTCGACATTTAGACTCCTTTCTGCGCATCCAGTGCGTCAACTCTGTCATTTAAGTGCTGCACGGCCGCTATCAGATCCGCGATCAACTCTGTTTTGTCGAGCGCATAGTATGTTTTCCCGTCCTTATCCGGATACTCCGAGCAAATCGCCCAGTCTTCATCTCCAATCGCAGTCAGTACCTCCTGTGCAATCAGACCATGCCGGTAATGTCCCGCGGCGTCATAGTTATAAATAAAGCGGCACGGACGCAGAGACTGTATAAGCGCTGCGCTCTTTTCCCGATCAAGTGATTCTATGCCATGCTTTAGACGCTTATCCGAATAGGATTCCCAGCCGTAGGACGAGATCCCCTTACCACTAGAAAGCATTTGGGCAATCGTATCGGCTGACGTATCTCGCACTGACACTGCCGAGTAGCTGGCAGCAAGTTCCCTGGTATCTGCAACCGACCGCAAGCCGTCCGTACCCATCTGCACAAGAGTTCCGGGTCGTTTAAATTCGATCAAGTTATCCGTGCTCTCTGCCGCTTCGATATGTACATATCCGCCTGTTATTTTGGCAGAACTGCTCTCGATTGTGCCCTTAAAAGCACCATCAACAGCATACATATGACCTTCTGCGTCTACGATAAAATTATCGTTTATATTGAGCGTGCCGCCTGTCACCTTGATGTTGTTTGTGGCGAGCCCGCTCACATCAATCATGGTATGTACATTACCCTGCGCGTCCCGCACCTGCATGACGCCGTTGTCATTGCTATAGCCGCCAAGCGTCAGCGTGCCGCCCTTGATCCGGTCAGCGTACATCGTGCCCGCTGTTACAAAATCAGCCACAATACTGCCATCCATTGTCAAGGCCAATCCATACTCTCCGTTATATCCTGTGTGCGAGTATCCCAGTCCATTGATGTTCCACCGCCACACTTTCTGTGCAGTGTCAATATCTTTGGTGTCCATGATAAGCAATTCCTTGGGATTTCCCTTGTCATCCATGTTAAGCACAATATATCCATTGGTGGCGGTCTGTATCAGTTGTGATGCATTATCTTTTGCCTGCTGGAGTAAAGCACTCTGCTGCGGGATCTTTTCATCGAGTTCGTTTGTAAGGCTTGCCATCTGCTGGGTATACGACTTTTTTAGAGTGTTGCTTAAAGTGAGTTTGTTTTTCTCCGGCTCCTGCAGATAGGTTGTCATCTTCTGCACCGGGAACCATGCATCCATGCCGTAAGGCTCCGCAAGCGCATTGACCGAATCCCCAAGGTCAAACGAATCTATATCACTGTTCATCATTGAGAGATCAAGCGCATTAACCTCAAGTGTTAATAACTCGTACTGATTTTCTGTAAGCCATTCCTCGGCTTTTTTCTTGAGATTCGCGGGCGTGGTTACATCATCCCAGTGCACAACCTTTTTGATCCAGCCGAACTTCTCCACCGCCGCCGGAAGATACACATAATCTACGCCGTTATTCACATCCTTGATGTCAAGGTACGCATCCAATCCTTCAACCTGGCTTTTATCGAGTCGGGTTCCTAGTGGTATCACAGCCGTTACGATATCTGCGCCGGAGGCATTGCAGGCATAATCCAGCAGATTTTCTCCAAACTCAATCGGCTGTTCGCAGGTCGTGCCATAGTCCTGCAAAGTAACCAGATCCAGATACCGCTTGCCGTCCGCCTTACGCACCCGCAGATAACCGCCCAGCCGGTCGCATAACTTATCACGCAGGCAGGTAAGCGTATCTTCGTAATTCGTGTAGCGATATATACTATCATTCGGATCTTTTACCGTTACCACACCGACCTCAAACCGCTTCTTTTCCTCTACCTGCGCGTTGTGGTTATTGATAAGCGCGGTAAAAAACTGTAGTGGAGTCTGATCCTGGTACCGCCCCTGCGGCTGAATGGAATCATACAAAAAAGCCAACTCCCCAACAGCATAGACCTGCTTTACCATATCAAGGCTCTCTTCCGACTCGCGCACCTCTCCATAAAAGATCTCTCTTCCATCCTTAAGGATCTGCACCATGCTGCGCCGATTCTCGATCGCATTATATAAAGGGTTTGTCGCCTGAACATCACAATCGAATGTACCAGCGTCATTCAGCGCCTGTTCCAGCTTTGCATTAGTTACTGCACACTGCAGGTCTCCCGGATAATATAATGTTTTTCCATCAAGTAAAACTTCATATATCATAAGTAAGCACCTCGATATCTGATAGACAGCTTCCCGCTGCCGGTAAATTGCAATGTTACGTCATCCGCCCCGATCTTAATCTCCGGGAAGCGATACGTGCCAGGAAGCAGCATGTTATGACTTTTTCCATTATAGGTAACCGCAAGGCTTGCACTCTCGGTCACTACAAACTCCGGCACCGTCGGCATTCCACCGCCGGTAACCGTAACGCTTTTACCATTGCTGACCGTTATTCCCGCCAATTCGCGGATTATTCCGGTCTCAAAATTGAACGGATCCCACAACCAGTCATCATCACTCGCCGTCAAGTCATACTTGAAAGGCTCTGCCGTGCCGCTCAATGTGATCGATGCCGCAATATTATTGCTTTTTTTCCCATCGACTCCCAGACGGCACATATAATAAAATCCGAGATCGTTATCCGGGATTACTTTTACTTTCCGGCCGTGGATCTGCATGGCAATTTCCGTCATTGCTTTCGCCCACCGGTCATAGCTGGGTTCCATCAGCACAAATTCAAATTTCAAGCCGCTACGATTCTCGTAACACCTCTGGCCAGTCACTTCCGACAGATCAATGCTGCCGGACGCTCCCGGTACGGAAATCAAATTTGTCTTGACCGCCGGTTGGGGGATGTACATGGACAGCATCTTAAGGCCATATTCTGTCGTGTGCTTTCCATCGATTGTCAGTCCAAACTTTCCCATCAATCACGTCCTCCTCCCGTTAATTTTCCCGATTTCATCATTCACATAAGGCGCGATAACCTTTCCTACCGGTCTGCCGTCCATCGAAACCGTCATACCGTCTACGGACTGCCTGAACACTGCGCCCATCTGCTCATAGTCGATGGTTTCTCCACTTACAGTTGATGACGCCGCTCCGCCGGTCAACGCCCCCGCCGTATTTCGTACCGCATCCCCCGGTTGTGTAACGGCTGCTCCGGCAAACAGCTCCGGTCGGATCACGCCAGCATCCATCGAATCTTTCAGCGTCTCATACGGGTTGTAATCAGCCAGTGGTGCATCCATGCCCTCTACACACATCTCACCGAGCCACTTAAACTTTTTCGATGGTGAGTGAATTTCAAGTGCATCTTTCGCACCTTGGAACAAGCTGTTTGCTAGGTTTTTAACCTGCCCCGTCAACCAATCCCATCCACCGCTAATGCCTGTCCAGATACCATCAACGATATGCTTACCAATTTCACTCATCCTTGATGGCAGATCTTTCAGAGCTGCTACAATGTTGTCAAAGAACCCCTTTCCTGCATCTGATGCCCTTTCCCGCATTTTGGCGGCGAACGATAAAATCCGACCAATCACTTTTCCAAGTAATGTCGCTATCCGTTCTGGCAACTGGCTGAAAAATGTCACGATTGAATCACGGAAATTTGTTCCGGTCTCAACCGCTTTCGCAACCATATTACTTGCCCATACCGCAAGATCTGCAAGAATCTTTCCAAAAAACGCCGCGATCTTTTCCGGGAGTTCAGAAAAAAATGTCACAATCGTTTCGGCAAATTCCGGTATTGCGGTTGTCGCCCAGTTTATCAGATCCTGTCCCCACAAAATGAGAGAGGTGAGAATAAACCCGAGCCAATACATGATCGTTTCCGGAAGTTCCGACACCCACTGAACAAGCGAATCCCATGCATTCGTAACGGCATTTTTTATATTCTCGATAAATCCATCCACAAATTCGCGGAAGGCGTCGCAGTTGTCATAAACCAACTTGAAAATCCCAGCTAACAGCGTGGCTGGATTGAGCAGCATCAAAAGCGTCTGCCAGTTATTTTTGATAAAATCTACAAAGCCATCAACGGCGTTCGGAATCGTCTCGGTAAAAAATCCAACAATCGCATCGATCACATCTGATGCGGCAGACCGGATTTTCTCCCACAGGTCGATCCAGAACTGCCGGAAGCTGTCGCTGGTGTTCCAAAAATAAATAAAAGCTGCAACAAGACCAGCTATCAGCGTTACAATCAAAACAAATGGATTTGCAAGCATGGTGGCATTTAACAATTTCTGCGCCAGTTCAGCAGCTTTCTCTGCAAGAGTCAATCCTTCCATTGCTGATTTAACGCCATTGATTAGCCCTACGATAGAAATTGCTATTTTCCACGCCACAAACGCCGCTGTCAGCGATATCACTACCGGAATTATCTTATCAAGATTATCCAGCAACACCTTTATTGCATCCGTGACCGGATCAAGCGCCGGACACAAGTCCCCGATGCCGTCCAGAATCGTATCTGCGATCTCCTCCGCGGCTGCCAAAAGCTGCGGCAGATTATCAATAATCCCCTGTGCAAGTGCTCCAATCAGCTGCACCGCGAAATCTACCATCTGCGGCGCAATATCAACCGCCATGCCGATCAGATCCGGAAGCGCCGCGGACACCGAATCAAGCAGCGCCTGCGTCCCGTCGAGAATGGACGGTAACAATTCTTGCAATATTCCCGGCAGATATCCGGATAAATTTGTTGCAATCTGGGTCAGACCATCTACCAACCGGGGCGTTGTCTCTACAATGCGTGGAATAAGGTTATCTGCGGCGGTCAGCGCCGAATCAATCAGATTGTTCAGCAAAGTATCGAAGTCCTGGTCTGGATCTGCCATACCCGTCAGAAAGTTTTCCCATGCCGCCCCGAGCGATGCTATACTGCCCTGGATTGTAGTGGACGCTTCCTTTGCGGTCGTTCCGGTTATATCAAGATTTTCTTGTACAACATGGATCGCATCCACAATATCAGCAAAACTATCAATACTGTAGCTGGTCGCAATCCCCTGCTGCGCATTGATCTCATTGGCTGTCGCAATCAGGCGCTCCATCTCTTCCTTGGTACCGCCATACCCAAGCTTGAGGTTGTCAAGCATGGTGTAATTCTGCTTTGCAAAACCCTGATATGCATTCTGGATATCACGCATATTTGTGCCCATTTTATTGGCATTATCCGCCATATCCGTGATTGCTCTATCTGCTTTTGTGGCTGCCGCCGCCGTATCTCCATCAAGACTCTGTAAAAGCGACGCCGAAAAGCTCGTGACGGTGTCCATATAAGCATTAGCGGAAAGCCCCGCTGTCTTATATGCTATATTGGCATATTCTAGCACCGTGCTTTCGGATTCCTTGAACAGGGTCTCCACACCACCGACAAGCTGCTCATAGTCAGCATATGCCTTTACTGACTGCGTCGTTGCCGCTGTCAGTCCGGCCGCCATTGCTCCGGTAATAGCGGTAACCGCTTTCGTGGACACGCTAAACGCACTCGTAGCCGTCTTTTTGACCGTATCAAGCCCTGTTGTAAATCCTTTTGTATCTAACGCTGTCTCAAATAGCAGCTTGCCATCTGACATAATCCTCACCACCTGTCACGGGTGGCTCTGGATCGTGTCTCTGGCTCTCATGCCCTACTCAAAATACGCTTCAAAATCCTGCACGGTTTGCACGTCCGCCGCCGATAATTTAACCGGAAGCGCCCACATCTCGCGCAATCTCTTATACTCCTTGTCATCACCGCTATAACAACGATATCCGATAATCTCATGTAACTTTGTCGCACCGCTAAGTCCATTAAGCAAAGCCCGGAACTTATGCCAGTGCATCCCTGTTTCTGTCAGATCGATGCCGTACTGTTGCAAAAATGCACTGTAGATATAATCCGCATCGATCCGGTAATCTAATACCCTGCTTCCATCTCCGCCGCCGCTCTTCGGCACAGTAGCAGGCGGATACGCAAAGCCGATGATTGCCTGCATATCCTCTGCCGTGCTGATGTGCGGGATCTCGTCGGCAAACAAATAACTCACGTTAAGGTTCTGCTTCTGGTCCCACATTTCAAACTCGTCGCAAAACCGCATCCACGGCCGGAAATCTGTCTCGATCAAAAAAGGCTCACCGCCGATGGTCACGGTGTCCGGTAAGCCTTTCGTTATCAGATCAATCATTTCTTCATCGCCATGACGCGCTGGATGGATTCTGCATTCTTCGCCAGAGATCCAATTTCCGCCAGTGCCTTTCTGGTATCAGCATCAAGCTCCGGTTTGTTCGCTTCTCTTACAGGGCGATCATACTCGCGCGTGATGCGGATGTACAAAATGTTCAGCTCGTTCAGATCCATTTCGTCCGGATCGGTGGTGCCAAGCGCTTTTGCGACGTTTTCCTCTCCAAGCACATCCGCCACGAATCCATACAGGGCATCTACGCGATCATCCACCGGACTTTCCGGGTTCGCGATCTTCTCATTCACTTCATCGATCTTTTTCTTCATCCCACGGGTAAAGACCGGGAGAATGTATGTTGCTCCATTGTGTTTTACTGCATACTGCATAATCTACCTCCTTAAGCTGTTTTTGCTGATTTTGCTGTTGATTCCGCTGCCTGCGTTTCAGCAGTTTTCTCAGCGAAAGAAATAGCATCGCCGGATTTTGTTGCGGTTCCCTTTGCCACTTCTCCGCCGAACAGTACCTGGAAGTCCAGCTTGCTGTCTACGGCGTTGAGATCCTGCACGGAAAGCACGGCATCCGTCTTCCATGCCAAATAGCCGCCACCTTCCGCCGGTTCCTGCATGAACACCACCATACATTCCACGTGCGCATCTGATCCGGTGCGCATCTCGTAGAAATACGGCCAGATCATCTCATAATCTTTCTCACCCTTGTACATCGTGAGATCTTCGTCAATGCTCGGCTTGTACCGCTTTAACTCCGTTGTCGGCACCTCGTCCGCGATGTAATCATAATCTTCCGTCTCCGGGTTCATGGCCAGCGTAAGCTGTGTCGCTTTCTTGACCCGCACCCAGTCCGGCTTCTCGGATGTTCCGCCATTCAGAAACAGCCCGATCAAATGTTTTCTAATCATTCGTCTTCTACCTCTCTTTCCCTTGTATACGTTATCTTAAGTGTTACCTGGTACAGCACTGTGTTATTTTCTTTTGCTTCAAACATATACGGCGTGCCAGCCAGTTCGATGTCTTCACAAGTACGGTGGTTATCCAGCTTGGGCAGTTCCTTCGTGTACTGGCAATCGTCCACCCAGTACGCAAAATTTTCCAACCACTCGTCATTGTCCTCCCTGTCACGGTTTTCCTGACCCTCTCTCACCACGAACAGCTGATACCACTCTGTGATCTGATAAGATGATTCCAGAAAATCGGTTCGCTCTCTGGTCGGAGACTTAAATATACCAAGACTATCCGTACCCTCGCCAACCTGATCCGTGTCAACTCTGACAACGCACATATCGTAGCCCTTAAGCCACTCCGTAATTGCTTTACTTACTGTCATACTATTTCGCTCCTGTCATGCGCTTTACACCACGCAGAATAGCATCTTTCCCGCCGTCCTGCTTCATGCGTTCAAACCAGAGCCTTCCTCTTTGGTCTGCTCCCTGAAACTGGGCGTTGATATAATACCAATGCCTTGCATATGGTGTATCATAAATTACCTCGCCGCTCCCGATCTTTGTGTTGCGTATACCGCTTCGGATCAATTCCCCAGTATCCATCGGAACATACGGTTGACATTTTTTCAACACCTCTGCATCTATATACTGTTGAACCCTTCCGCTGTGTTCAAGCCCTCTTTTTTCAATGATTTCCGCTTTGTCCATATGCATCGATTTCAGCGTAAAGGTAAATGGCTCTCCCATTACTTACACACCACCTTTATATGTTTCAGACGGGGCTTGTTCCGGTTGTCGGACACCTCTGCAACTGTCACACAGTCATAATCTGCTCGGAGATGCTTGATCCGGTACTCATCCGCGATCTCGGCAATAACCTCGCCCTGCACAATTACGTCCAGATTTCCGGCATCATCCAGCGTCCAGTAGTTCTCTGTATCCGACAGTTTTCGGAATTCATGCTTCGGAAGGTATTTTCTCTCACACACCGCCGATTCCGGGATCGTGATATTCACCGTCGCCGCGAGATTCACTTTTCCATCCGCAGTGACGGTTTTTACCGACTTTCCGGTTACCATCACACCTTTAACCACTGTTCGCTGATACCGGTCATCCGGCAGATGGTTGTAAACCGTGACGGTATCCGTAAATATCCCCATCATAAGCACCCCATCAGCCCGGTACCGGAAAGCCACTGGAAGCATACACTGCGGAGCTCCGCGTCTGCCTGCTCCTTTGTCACGTTCGAGTAACTTTCGGAATACCCATCATTGCTGACCGACGCCACGCCAGATCCGGCGCCCACGCTGTTCTGATCCGCCATAGCATTGATTAAGTTCGCAACTGCCGCTTTCACCTGCTCAAGCTTGTAGCCCGTGGCTGTCTGTGCACGGAAATGTGTTAAAACATCCACTTTTGCTTCTGCTCCGGCGAGTGCCGCATCGAATTCTTCCACTGCCAGCTTCGGAAAATGGGAGCTGTAATACTCCCAATCAATATAATGATCCAATTACAACTCCCACCTTTCCTATTTCTCTGCTTTTAAGGATTCGTTCTCCGCCTTAAGCTGCTCATTCTCTGCCTTTAAAGCTTCGTTCTCCGCCTTAAGCTCTTTCAGTTCCTTTTTCAACTTTGTGTCTGCCTTTTTATCAGCAGGCTCCTCCGCTCCTACTCCTACCAATCTCATGCGCTCACCTCCTACGCCTTGCTGTTGAGGTAGATACCGGCGCGCTTGTTTGCGTAGGCTTCTACCAGCCCATACTTGCGGTACTTGATAATGTCCGCATCTGCATCCGGGTTCGCTTCCGCCGGAATAATATTGCTTGCAATATGCTTATCAAACTTGATGACTGCAGGCTTATGGATAATCATGAAGTTGATATCTGCCGCAGATGTCGCCTTTTTGTAGTGTCCCAGTTCCTCGCCCGAACTCTTACCGTCAAGCATTTCGATTGCAGTGTAGAATCTCGCCTGCGGAACTGCTTTCTTCACCGCGAACTTTCCGAGAATTTCGCGTGACTTTGTTGTATCCAAAGCCATCACGCTGTTAAGCAAGGTTGCTGTTGCATATAAAATACGCTGTTCCTGCGGCACCTCATCCTCGTCCATTTTGCTCCACGCTGTCAGCAGTGCATCCAGAAACTGGGATGCGTCTGCAATCGTACCGGTTGCCTTGGAAATACCGTCGAGCGCTGCCAGTGTTGCAAAAGCAAACGCATCCGCTTCCGGTGCTGCTTTTTCACGCATCAGTGTGGCTCCCGCCATACCAAATGCAAGGTTACGGGATTCCTCGTTGTCCATGACGTCTACAGAAATCCTTGTACCACGGTCATAATTGAATGTTGCTGTTTTCCACTTAAGATCTACTGCGCCAGTGGTGTATCCACTATTTCGGTCGTAATCGCCAAGTCCGCTTACACTGATCTGCGGATAAACGATCTCGTTTGCGTTCGCGCCAGCCTTCGACATTGTCGGATCAGACGTCAGATCCGATGTTACCGATGCCAGACGATACACCTCATCGAGGTTGTTAATGTAATTTTTTGCTAAAGCAATTGTGTTCGGCATTGTCTTTCCTCCTTATTTCTGTTCTGTGTTCGGTGTTGGCGGAAGTCCCATAACCGCACGCATTCTTGCGTCCGCGGCATCTACCCCGCCACCAGATACGGCTCCGATAATGTTCCCCTGCTTCTGCACCTGCGGCTCTGCCTCACCAAAAAGCATCTTGCTGTCCGCGGCTTCTGACAATTCTTTCAGTGCCGCCGCGATATCCTCTTTCTGGTTTTTTGACTTTTTCAGCGTGTCCACGTCCAGCAATGCCGTGATCGCTTTCACATTTCTGCCTTTCGCCGCCGTAATACCTTCCCTAAGAGAATCGGAAAAATCACGATCCGCCAGTTTTCCCTGGTAATCCGTCTCGATCTTTTTCTTTTCCTCCTCCAGATCTGTGATCTGCTGCTTCAATGCAGACACATCCGCATCTCCAAAGTCTTCCAACTTTTTCTTCAGTTCTTCAGTCGCCGCATCACTCGCCTTGATTTTCTCATTGGCGGCAGCCAGCTTTTCAGTCTGGTTGTTGTAGTCAGTCACAGTCTTATAGTTTTCCAGAACGGCTTTTTCAAAGTCTTTCTGTTTGTCAGCCGGAACTTCCAAGCCATATTCCTTCATGATTTCAAAAATGTTCTTCATGCGTCCTCCTAAAATGATTTGTGAATCGCATTTTCTGCGATAAGGATTGTAAACGCAAAAAAGAGCCGGACAACGAATCTCTAATCTCTTAGAAACTCATTATTCGGCTCTTAGGCGCTATTGTTATTAAGCTTTCCCGCTTGCACCTCTTACAGTACACCGGGAAACGCTCTGCTTTTGTGTCATCCCGCACTCTGTAAGCTTTGGGATTACCACATATCGGGCAACTCTGCCACGAATAGGTGTGCTTCACTTTCTCACCCCACCGTATAGTATAGCACACACGTTCTATTTAGTCAAAATATTTCTACAGGAAACAGCTTTTGCGCTATTCCATGCAGCCGCTCCATCTGGTTCTACAGTGCTAAACACATACGGTTCGTCTCCATTTTTGGGGATGCACACATTAGCAACCCCATAACAAGCAGACTTGCATTGCGGAACAAATAACCAACTATCTGCGTTTTCTCTTATTTCATGAACGCCAACGTAATCATTATCCAGGAAAAAACCATTTGCAATTTTATATGCTTTTTCTAAATCAACCATAAAATCACTCCTTTTCACATGCGTTTACTCCACGGCTTGAAATGATGGCATTATCCGTTCTAAAATATATCACTTCTTTATTCTTAATATCCAACCCATTTATATTGTACATCATACCTGTTTGAGGGTCAACAAATTCCACTTTCTGATCTTTGAAATATGCTGAAAAAGCATGCCCATCACCCGTCTCCCTGTCTTTTTCACAAACACATATTCTGGCGTTTTCTCCCCACTCTTTCATTTTTTCTGTAACTTCTGCAACAATGTCATCCTTAACCTCTATTTTTTCTGCATTTTCCCATGCAATCAAAGGATCATTTCTCAACTTAGAATTTGCCTTTCCTGCAATTACATTATATCCCCGGCATCTCATTTCATACGCGATTGTAGAATTAACACAATTCGTATGATACAGCACCTCATTTTTATCATATAACCTCGGAATTTTTACATATTTAGGGTTTGCACCTTTTAATGCAGCATCAGCATCTTTTACTGTTTTATTCCAACTTTTTGGAATCGTTGCAGTATAACCACTGTACTGATCTGAAATCCATTTCATGGTTTTTGTCTTGCTTAGGTCACTGCTCCCCGTCTGTACTCTGAGCCGTTCCATTTTCGGTCTGATATCCACATCCGAACTAAATCGCTTATAGTCCGCCGTCTGCTTCCGAAGCTTGCTTTGCAGCTCCTTTGTGTCTCCGCCAAGCGCTTTCTGTGCTTCAATCTCCCTCTTGGTTGCTCTGATCTGACGTTCCATCTGCCGCTGCCGTTGTGTTGCGTGGTAATAATCATAATCTCTGCCATTTACCGTGACAGGCGCAGGCTCCGGATTCCATTGGTTCGGTTCTGATATCCCCTCGAAAAATACATAGAAGCTGTGACGGCAGTTATACCCACACAGTCCAAGCGGATCAGACGGATATCCGGTAGCGTCCTCCAGATTGCGGATAGGATACCCAAGCCGCCTTGATTCCGCCCTGTGACCGCTCCGATCTGTAGTGTATACTTTGCCCTGCCAGTAAGCATGATCGCTGTGACCGCAGGACCCGTCCGACCGCGCACCCCAGTGTTGCGACACTTCCACAAGGCTTTCTCCCGTCGAGTCCATATTCAGCATGGTTACTTTCCCGGCAAGCTGACCGGATGCTGTGCGGATACAATTCCTGACCGCAGTATCAAGCTGCATGCTCCTGCCACTCTTATAGTCGATCGTCCGCAGTCCGCTCTGTGCCAGTTCCCGCACACAGTCATCCACTACCCGCTGCCAGCTATACGCCCCGCTGGTCAGCTTTATCAGCCCAAGGTCAAGCTGATGCTGATATACATTTTCAAGCGCCGTAAATCCAACATTCTTAAACCCAAGAGATTTCGTTAGATTCTTGAGCTCGCCGTTTGTCTGTAATGCCATAGCATCTACAAGCTGATGGAACCCGGATGGCTGGGACAGACTTTTCCCCGCCTGCTCCCACATAGACAGATCCGCATTAAAAGCCATATTTCCGGCATCCGCCACAATGTCATTCCCCTGCTCCTTAGCTTCCGCCACAACTCTGGAGATCTCGCTTGCCACATACTGTTTATACTCTTTGGTATGCTCTGCCACTGCCATCTGATACTCTTTGTCAGCACGCAGAACTTTCATAACCTCGCGCTGAATCCTCGCTGGAGAATACCCCTGTTCCATCAATGCCCTTGCCATCAACTCGGCTGTCTCCGTATACCGCCCGGTCTTTTTCACTCGGCGTGCAATATCCGCGATCACATCCTGCTCCAGTTCCTGGTATAGCGGCACAAGCTTGTTCCCGAGCAATTCCAGCTGTTCGTCTGTCAATGCCATGCCTTAATCCTCCGTTTCATCATCTGCGTCCGGATCCGCCTGTCCCTCCCGGTAATATTTCGTAGCCTCTTCCTCCGAAAGCTGATAACGGTCCATCAGATACCAGATGGTCAGCATCGGGATCTCCCGGAATGACAATGCATCCGCGCGCTTGCTCTCAAGTTCGCTCTGACGGTCTGTCACATATGAATCATCAAAATCCACAGTGATCTCCTCATCCAGATCCCAGCCTGTTCCCTGGAACGTATTGGAGAACCACAGCACTGCCCTGCAAATATCGCGGACATAGTTCTCCGCTTCGGTGCGCTGTTTGTTTAACTCCTGCATGGCATCCTGCCGCTCCCCAGCGTACTCCGTTGCTGTCTTGATCTGCCCGTTTTCAAAGCTGTATTTCTTCGTCCCATAACCGAACATGGTCGAAAGCAGGGACAGGCACAGTTCAAAGGACTTTGTGATGGAATCCACTCTGATTTCCGGATTGATCTCCTGCACCAGGTCTTTCTGATCTGGAAGTTTTTCACCTCCCAGCAGAACAAATGTTTTCTTAACCTGCTCATTAGGAACGATCGGATTCCCGGCCTCGTCAAATTTGCACAACAGTTCGTTGACCAGTACCAGCTTGTCCGCCTTGTCCAGATCGCCATAAAGCACATTAAAGCACAAATCCACAGCTTTAAGTATTCCGATAGCCCCATAGACCTTCGGATATCCATATCCCGTCATGTGGTCGATATTATTAACCTCGGCGTTCCGCAGGACAGCAAACGGCTTTACACTGCCAAGTTGCACCACCGTGGTCATATCCGAGAGAATCGTGCCATATTCGTCAAAAACATTCGTTTCCGAAACATAGTTGCCGTGCTCGTCCTTCACAAAGTCAACAACTGTCGTCCTCACTTTTCCGCCGACCAGTCCTGTTCCCGCTACCGCGGCTTCCGTCACCTCATCATTTTCAACTGTGAGTGGAATAAAATTTTCCGCAGACACATAATTCAGCCGGATGTTTCCACCGCGTACCGTGTTGTCGGACATAATATCTGCATTGTCCAGCCGCACATAGCAAGCCGCCGTTCCTTTGGCGGATACACTCTCAATCTGCTTCCTAAACATAGGGAGGAAGCGATTCTTTGCCAGAATATCCACCAGATACTCATGCTGCTCTTCGTTATTCCCGCCGTTTACTTCTGCTATCTCACATAAATTTGCGTCGTCCGCGCAGCATCTTTTTGCAAATCCCATCCGGTTCAGCTGATACGGAGTACCGTGCACCGTGGTACGCTCGTGGAAATCTTCAATCACACGATTTGCGTACCAATTATCACATTCCTTGATCACAGCTTGCGCTTTGCTGTTCACGTTGTATCCCTTACTATTCAAATATGTTTCCACAAAATTTTCCATAATCCATGCTCCTATCTATCCAGGTCAACACATTCAATAAAATCCAAAATTGTATAATTTTCCGCGTCCCACCAGTCGTTACAGTTTCCGATATTCTTATCCTCCGGTCTGTCTGGGTGATCCGGGTCCCATTTCAATTTCCCGATTGCACTCCGAAGCTTTGTGCACTTCCGGTTCACCTTCCATCTACCAGTATTCATCAGCATATCGTATGTCCTTGGTCTGTCTGATACTTCATTTTTCCGGCATCCTTTAATATGTCGGTATGGCAGTCCTTCTTTTCTCGCAGCACTCCGCAGACTGTTTATCATCGTGGTACTGGCACTGTCCGGGAATACCCAGTCAACAAAACCATATTTTTCCATACAGTATTTATAAAACTTTATGAACTTACTGCATATCGCCTCTGCGTCAATGTCCGGTGACAGTTCCAGGTTTGCTTCCTCCGCTGTCCTCAGATCATGATACCCGTGGAAGTAAAGCTTCAGCACAAAGGTTGTCATTGATCCGTTTCCACCAAAATCAATTCCCATCGTGATCTTCGACGGACGGTGTAACAGTTTACCTTTTATATCTCGTTCCAACAGCGGATCTGTATCCTCATCATACAGATATGGTTCGTTGTTCTCTGCAAACTTCCGGAAGATAATTCCCTCTGCAACAGCGCGTTCGCCTTTAATGTCTCGCCTGTACCACACTGTACCTTTCTGATAGGTGCTTAACACTTTCCGGATCTGCTCGTCTGTCATGCTCATGTTGTCCGCCAACGTAAAATGTCCGTAGTTATATCCATAATCAGGATTCTTTTCCTGCCGTTCCTCGTGGAACTTGAGGATCTCCGTGTAATACCAGTGTTCTTCCTCTTTCGGGTTGAGGTCGTGAAATATCTTACGGTCGGAACTGGAAAGTGTACGGTCGAATACCTCTTTCAGAAACTTCGGATGGCACTCGTTTGCTTCCGTGACGTATGCCATGCCATAGGTATTACCCTTTATCAGCTTCTCATCTCCATCCTTGCCGCCGCCGGATACCAGGATCACCTTTTCGCCCGTCTTGGTCTGCACGTACACACAGTCACGGTCCTTATACTTTCCCTCGCGGCATCTTCCCTCGAAGTAATTCAGCAGCCCGTATCCATCGCAGTCCAGGATATTAAGCTTTGCAGTCGCATTTGATACTCCGGCTACCAGATGGATTTTATTTTTATGGGTTTCAAGTAACGAGCAGAAAATCAATGTTGCAAGCACGTTCTTACCACCACGCTTACCACCCTCTGCCACATTGAACCAACTGTGCATGCATCGCCGCATGTATTCATACTGTCTCTGGCTTAACGGTGCCGGTTTATTCATCCGTATCACCTTCTTCCAGATCGGATATACTCCGGTTTGCGACCGGGTGCCGCAGAATATCCGTAATGGTTTGCATATTTTCAAGGATCTGCTCTGCCGAGTCATCCTTGACCTCTGCGCGCTTTTTATCAAATTCAGCCTTATATTTATCATCTGGGTGCAGGAGGAAATATTTTGTCAGCCAGTCAATAGCTTTCTGCTTATCTGCCAACTTGATAGATACACCCGTCTGTCCTTCCTTTATCTCCTGAATGATCTGCGTGTCCACAGTATCCGAATTTGCTATGTGAACCCAGTTTATACCGTTATTCCCAAAGGTCGCATAATCGCCTGCGTCTGCAAAGGCAATCCGCATCTGCAATTCCACAATATCCTCTGCTCCGGCTACTATCTGTTGACGTTTGATTTCTTTTAAGCGTTCTATTTCTGTCCTAACGGCAACACTTTGCAACATTTCATATCCATGTGCCTTAGCTGAATAATAATCACATCCATAAGCATTCAAATAACTTTGAGTTGCATTGAATGTCCTGCTGTAATATATGCAAAACATCTGCTGTTCCGGCGTGAGATCAGCGTTCTGCAACGTCTCCCTCGTGCCATCATCTAAGGCTGTTTCACTTCTAGCTTTCTTCTTTGAAACGTTGCGTTTCGTTTCACTCTTTTTTTGAAACGTTTCGCTTTCGTTATCATCCCACCGATAGCGATTCTTCCATGTACGGATTGTAGCCGCGGAGCAATTCAGCTGGTCAGCAATGTCTACCAACTTCATGCCGCTCTTATACATTTCATGTGCTTTATCCGCCAATGGATTTTTCTTTGCTGCCAACTTCTCACTTCCTCTCTGCAAAATAAAAAGAGCCGAATACACGAAACTTATCATAGTCTCATATATTCGGCTCTATGGCGCTGTTTTATAGGAACATTATAGCATTGTTCTTTTAAAATTTCATCTACAATTTTCACTCCTCCTAAAACATTTTTTCGATTTCGTCCAGCAACATTTTCTTATAATCCAACATTTTTACTACTGGCATGTAATAGGTATATCTTCCCTTCTTTTCTGCTACTATGAAGCCTTTCGACCTTAACCTTACAAGAAATGTCGATACTGTCTGTGGCTTCCAGTCTCGTTTAAATCTTGCATTAGCCGCGTTCATAATGGTTCTCATATCCACTGGTTCATTGCTTTTCCAGATGACTGACATAACCAGTTCCTCTGCATTAGATACTTTCTTCATTGGCTTTATCCTCTTTGTTTTTTAAATATCATACTACAATATGCGTTTTTATTCAATTACAATCGCAGTCTCGTCTTACACCGACATTCGCTGTTAAGATTGCTACTAAAATTTTCTTGTTCATAACTGCTCTTTTTCTCTGCTTTCTTCTTCCTCGATTGCCCTATAAAACTCGCTCGCCTTAATTTCTGTCATAAAGTCGAGTAGCTTTACTTCTACATTCTCCGCCGAACCATATAAAACATCACCGATCATAAAGCACCTTGTGCTATATTTCCCACAAAATCTCATTCCGTAGCAGAAGTAATCCGGTTTTTTCGGCTTTGGAACCGTCTTTGCAATCTCAAGCCAGTCCTTGGTAATCTGGCAGTTTGCTCTGAAACGTCTAACACCGTTTTCGTAATATAATTTATTTTTTGTAAACATCCCCTGAAATTTCTGTAAATCATTTTCAGTTGGAATAATTATTACTGCTCTATCGTCTGGAATATATTGCGTCGACTCAATCCCGTGCTCCTCCGAAAATTTCTTAAATGCCTGCGCATTCGCTTTTACATCTTTCTGATACTGCACATATGCTTTATAAAAATCACTGTCTTTGTTAATTACAAAAAATTTCTCCATCTATTTTTCCTCTCTTTCCGCCCCGCCGCATTACTGCTGGAGGAGCTATAGCTGTTTGATCGAGCTGTCCGGTATCAGTTCCACCAATCGGGGAGCAATATTCCACTTACTTCCCGGATATTTCAATACTGTTCTCATTTTTTCAAAGGAACCCGATATATCGTTACCCCGGCCGGAGGTTCGGCTCCTTTCTAAATGTCTCTTGTAATTTTCAAATAATTATGCTAATATATAATCCTAAAATATTTAGCAATATAGCTCAGTGGATAGAGCGCGCCTCCTATAAAGGCATGGTCGTGGGTTCGAATCCCACTATTGAACATAACGCACCTAAGCAATTAGGTGCTTTTTATATATTTACACCATCCGATCTAATGGAAGCGAAATCTGCCCTTTGCAATTTCCGCCGACCGTTGACGGATCCCAACCAACACCGATATAGTCCAGGACTTTCGCCCATCCATAGTCATTTCCGTCCTTATCCTTGCACAAGTGAAACATAAGATAATCCCATTCTTTCGGGTTACTCTCATACAACAGGTCAAACCGGTGTGGGCGTTTCTCCATGTGGATTCCAAAACCGCACATACTGCAACCGGTACGCTGCGCCTTGGTTGTATACAATGTACCGTCCGGCTTTTTCTCAATTGTTCCGTAAATCTCCGGTATCAAAGAATCCGGCATCTGGAAGCACTCCGACATTCTTCCTGCCTTAAGGCCTGCGTCACGGTACTTTTCTTTTAAATCATGCTTCCAAAGATCGTCCATCTCCAAGGCAAGTGTTAATATATCCTGTCTGTGGAATATCGCAAATGGCGCTGATCGGATGGTCGATGCCCCAAAATAGTTACATCCATTCATCCGCAGGCTTTTGGCACGTCTGCCGCCCTCGGATGCCATCAGTCCCAAATATGGCACGCTGTTATGTTCCTTGCCCCAATCATCACAATTCTTTTCCTTGAGATAATAACAGCACTTGGAAGATACGAGAAAGTCCGGCTTCTGAAAGTCGCACCCCTCATTTTCATTCTCATATCCCCCAAACAGCTTCAGCCATCTTTGATTAAGCTGCATCTTTGAATTCTTCTGCCAGCCACCGTATTCCCCGGTTTCTCCCGTTATGATCGCATGTCTGACTGTCTTGTTCTTCTCGGTCGGATTCTGCAGCAACTCAATTTTCCCGGCGATCTCCTTGGATATGACCGGGAACCCGAATTCCTGTATAACTTTTGGCTTCGTCCATCGTGTACCATCCTCTCGCAGGAGCGGCGGCACATTTATAATACCGATCGCTTTATGTACCCTCTGGATGCTCTGATCCTCCAAAGTGGATGCCGATACCCCCGGAGCATCAATTCCACACACCTCATGGAGGAATATATATAAAATGATGCTGTCCAGACCTCCTACCGACACATGGCAATTTAGCCCTCTGCGGTCGCATTCTGATCTGAACTCTTCCGCTCTGATCTGCGCATATTTGCGTTTGAAAGCATAATCCTGCTTTTCTTTCTGCATGAACGAAGCAATCTTTTCCTTTGTTCCAAGACGTTCCATTCTTTCCTGTACTGATTCCATTTCTTCACGGAGTAAAGAGCTCTTTTATGCTGGCCAGCAAACCTCTCACTCCTTTCGATTATTTACGTAACATTTTCACTAACGTTCCGATTGCAAATGCGATTGCCACAATGTACTGTGGATCTGTCACAATAATTGCCATATTATCGCCTCCTTCCTGGGGCAACGATAATATGTCAGAAATTTTTTCAAAAAAGTCATTTTTCGGTACAGACTTGTTTCTCATCCGCAATCGCGTTTTACACTACTTTTTCTTACCTCTCTTGGTCTTGAACTTATAAACATCATTTTTCTGCCGGCTTACCGCACTCCGGTAGCCGTTCAGCTTACTTGCTCTGCTCTTTCCCATGTACACCTCCCTCTATGGCATCTAAACAAGCGTTCCAGCCTGCATCGAACCTTCCATTGTCACAATGCTCTGGATGATCTGATCTCTCCGGCAGTTCCACAAGCGGGCACCAATCCGGCTTTTCTCCGTCTGGCAAAAGTTTTCCTACCGCACAGCACAGGTATTCGTCATCCTCCGTCTCATAGCACAATGTGCATTTCTGGCATACCTGTTCCGGCATATCCATAACCAATACTGCTTTAGCCATAATTTTTTTTTACCTCCAACTAAGATAATTTATATCTGTCTCTCGCCGCGGAACGAAACATCATAAAAAGCATTTCCGATAATGCTTTTTCTCTACTTCTGCGCTTTGCTTTCTTGATTACGGTCAGTTCTCTCCAGTTATTCCGCCAAGTGCTTTCTGTTGGCACAATCACGCCAACAAAATATGGGATTTCTTTTGATACAGCCGCATATACTTCCTCCGGCATTACAAGATAATTGTAGTCACCGATGAAATTCAAACCATGTCCCGAATGAAAATCCTCAACAGAAGATTTTATCTCGTAACAGTAAAAGTCCCCTTTCTCAATCCCAGAGACTGTATTGTTCACAGGCTTAAATCTCATGTAATCCACTCTGATTGCGTGTCCTGTGGCATAATCAAACGTGACTTCTTTAGCCATATAAATTCTTGTGTCGTTTTTGGGATTTATATATCTTTCAAGCGCTAAAGAAAGTTCTTTCGTAATTTCTGGTCGTTTGCTCATATTTCCTCCGGCTTATCAATTCTAATAAATTCTATCACGAATACATAAGGATTCGCTTCCCAGCCGTAGCTGTCAAGGTCGGTTTTTTTGATGGTGCTGTTCCAAAGGTTTTTCCACTCTTTCAATGCAATTTCCATATCTCCGGCATGAACTGCCATAGAAGAAATTCCTTCATTACGAATACCGTCAATGGTAATCTCCTGCAACCGCTCCACTCTCACATTCGTAACCTTAAGCCAGATACGCGCCGCTTCTTTCGGCATGTGGATGTTTGGGTGCCACCTTGCATCTCCATATATTTCATCTGTTGCCCGGTACATATAACAGCCACAGCTTTTATTCAAGGCGCTCTGTTGTGGTTCTCGGTAACAATTTCCATGTTCGTCTCCCTCGCAACAACAACATTCAAAATGTTCCCATGTTTCCCGGACATAAAGAATATCGCCCGGCTCGCAAGGCAACTTAAAAAATTTTTCTCCATACCCATCTGCAAATGTACCTCTACACGATATGTACCCTTTAGGTGTAAAAGCGGTATATCCCCATACGGCATCATCAGGAATATAGCCTTTTACACTTCTTCTCGTTGCACCTTTTCTTCTCTCCAGAATCGCCCGAACCATTTCCGTGTTAAATAAATTTGGCAACACTCTATTCATCCTCTGACTCCTCCTCGTAGCAACTATACACAATTGTGTTGTCTACATCGCAATCACTGTTATTCCATTCAATATCTTCTAACGCCCTCTCTTTCGCAATCTAAATGGCTTCCGCTTCTGTATCAGCTTCAATGTCATCATAGTCAATCGTTAATTGTAAACCTACGCCCGCATTCCACTTAGCCATCTACTCCACCGCCTTTCACAATCTCGATTGCTTCATCCGTAAGCATTTCTTCCGGCTTTCCATGCAACCGTACACCAGAATTATATTCTTCGCTTCTTTCTTCCAACTGCTCCACAACCGCATCCACATCGTAGGCGGTCTGAATTTCGTCGACCTTATCCATCAACGTACCCATTTTCCAAAAGCTATTTATAACATCTTTTTCCTTCTCAAATGTATCAGAAATCATCTTCTTTACATCATCCGCATCAATCAGTCTTCCCATTTCTTCCTCCTGTCCGCGTTAAAATACAATCTCCGACATAAAAAATTGCAAGCATCAAATATGACGCATCATCAATTTCAACTCCATTTCCCCAAGCTAAAAACAAAACCACGAACCATATCGCACTCATTCTTCGCCCTCCCAATCTAATTTCTGACCACAATGATAACAATAATCCGCTATTCCAGTTCCGGAAAAGTTTCCACCACAGTTCGGGCATCTGTATGTATCTGTGTATCTATATCCTTCCGATTCAGTCTTTTTCGGTTTCTTCGCTGTCTGCTTCTCCATCGCCGCTCGGCATTCTTCCACGGTGCCGATTGTGCGGTACTGCTGAATTTCTTCCAGCGCTTTGATTGCCACGCTATAGGCGCATTTTTCTTTGCCATACATACATGCATCTGTGCAATATCTCGCCGTACCTTTTTCACAACATATTCCAGTTTTGATTCTTTCGATTGCTTCATTCTCCGTCATAACTTAATATCCTCCCTCGTTTTCCAACAACCACTCTTTCAACTGCACCTGCGCTCTGGCAAAGCACAGCTCCATGTCACAATCCGATACATTTACGATCACAAGATCTTTTCCGTTCTCCCCGCGCCCGCTTCTGTAAATATAAATTCCCCAATCAGCAACCTTGTTGTATGCAATGCTTAGATGTAACTTATATTTGTATGCAACCTTGTCAAAAAATCTCAAGAAATCACTCATTACTGCTCTCCATTTCTTTCAGCTTGGCTTCGGCTTCCTCTCTGGTAAGAAATACAATCTTTCCGAAGTCCTCAAATAAGATTTCAATGTAATCAACTGTATACAAGATTTTCTTGCTAATCGGCATCATACTGACTTCTATTTTTTTAGCATCAAGTTCGTATACATCCATATCTTTTTCATCAACAAAATAAATATATTCAGTCTCCAACGGATACGGCAACCGCAGAAGGAACCCCTGCTCCTCAGCATCCTCGTATTCTTTGAGTTTCCGATATACGGCATCGATTTCCTCGCAATCCGGTTCACATGCCCTTTCCCACAGTTCATCATCAATCCACAACGGATTTCTCTCCGTTAGTCTCTCCATGCTATCCCTCACTTTCTGCCCGAAGCCATTTAAGCCATCCTTTTTTATCCCAAGTGCTTCCACCAAGTATGTCTTTCGTCACAGTATCAAACCATTTTGCCAGTTCCTCGTCCGTCATGCTCCGGATCCGGTCTGCATTGGTCATGGCTTTATAATGCTCACAGTTGCGCTCCATGTCTAAATGTGGGCTGTCGTTAATCTTCGGACACCACTTACCGACAATTACATCATCTTTATTTGACAGATTATATAAGTTATTGCAGTTCTTACACTTCGGCATCTTTTTTCTCCCTTCCGTGTCTTTATCTCCAATCAATTTTTTGACCACATACATCGCAAAATGAATACCTGCCTTTATTTCTGTAGATGTCACGTATATGTTTTTTACATGCAGGGCAGTAGAATTCTTTCCGCGCATACCTGGTTGCCACTTTTCTTGGCTGCTGTTTCATTTTTGTGTCCCTGCATATCTGCAATGCTTTCACAGCTTTTGTTAAAGCTTGGAGCATATCTCTATTATCTTTTTGGGCTTCTATAGCTTTTTCCAATATTTCTATGGCATCATTTATCGACATTCATTTTCCCTGCTCCTTTCTGCACCGCAACTGATACGGCACCTCTCTGAATCTCTTAAGCGCGTCGCCGCTCACATGCTTGCTCGGGTGCGTCTTCTTCTCGCTGAGCTCCATAGCGCGCCTGCGGCGCTCCTTACTGTCTCTATGCATATTCACACCTCATATGTCTTTCCTATAAACCTCGGATCGCAGTATTTACACTCCTGTTCCATTACACTTGCGATACCTGTCATCGTTTCATACCCTGTTGCAAGGCTGTTGATGTAATATCTGATCCATTCCAGTGTCTCCGCCACCTGCCTTTTTGAGAAATTAAATCCCGTCTTAAGGCATACACCAAGAAGCGCATAGTAATTACAGATCGATGCTGCCAGAAATTTTCCGGCGGTCTGCATGGAACCCGGGGCAACTTTCCTTTCGACCATGGAAAAGCTTTCTCTAAAAGGAACCCTGTTTGCTTCTGCTTTCGCATCAATTCCACACTTTTCTCTCATGTAAAACTGCAACTGCTCTGTCGATAATCTGCCTGCCGCCGTTGTGTTCAAATATTCCGTTATGATCTTTTCAACTTTCATCAGTCTCTTATATCCAAATCCAAACTTGTCATGAAGAATCTGAAATGAAATCAACCGAATATTCAAAAAAGATTCTTCGATCAGATCATTGGTATTGCTTTGTGTCTTTGCGTAGCGCTGCATCCGAAGCAGTTCATCTTTGGTATACCCCAACGGCTGCATACGCTTTCTCTTTCTTACCAATGCATTACTCACTTATTTACACCTTCCTTCACTTTTTTATCTCACTTTTCCACAACTCTGATCGTCTTGCCTGCTTCGAGCGCTGCCACAATATCCTCTCGGTACGGGTCATACATGCTCGTTCTTTTTCTTCTCTCCATTGCCTTGTCCTCTCATAACTTTTTCAATCATCTCTTCCTGATTCCGCTCTGCAATATGATCCCGAACCGATTCCTCCGGGAATGCAATCTGATATGTCCGCTCCTTGATCCGGTTGGTGATCCGGTCATCGTACCGCAGGCTGTCCAATGATTCGTTGCTTGTGAAGATTGTCACTTTCTTGTTGATGTACCGCTCGTTGATGATCTGGTACATCTTGTCGTTGATCCACGCCGCCGGGGATTCCACGCCGAAATCATCGATAATCAGCACATCCACCGTGTTAAGCGCATCCAGTAACCGGCTCTCACTGTATTCGGCATCCCGCCGCCATGTATTCTTGATCTCCTGCAGGATGGTCAGCGATACCGCGAACTTGACTGCATAGCTTTTCATCAACTCATTTGCAATCCCGGCAGCAATACGGGTCTTCCCGCTGCCCTTTGTGCGGGACCAGATAAACAGCCCCATTCCCTGCTCCCTCTGAGTTCCGAAATCTTCCAGGTAAGCCTTTATGATCCGGCAGGCATCCGTAACCGTCTTTTTGCTGTCTGGCTGTCGGTACACATCCGTGCGGAAGGTTTTCAAATCCATCCCCCGGAACGCTTCCGGTATGTCTGCAAACCGCAACCGCCTTGACATCGCCGCCCGCTCCCGGCACTTACATTCCACCGCCGTTGTGATACCGTCCTTTTCGGTCAATATCCACTCGGTACCATTGCACAACGGACACACATCAGAATCCTTCAAATTCTCCGGTGTCTCCAAGTTCTCCGAGCCGCTCATTGATCGATTTTTCATGCGCTGTAGTATTTTCTCCAGCGTTTGTTCCATCTGCTCCATTGCCCGCTCCTTTTAGATACTGCATAAATACGTTCTCGCGAAGCCAGTTTTCCGCTTTCTTGATATACCGCTCCGCCGTTCTGTCCCGCCGGCAAGCATCCGCATAATTCCGCGCCGCCCGTATCAGATCATCCTCCGGTACGCCAGCCATCATCGCATTGCAGTATTCCGATTCTGCCAGATAGCCAGTACACTTTTTCGGGTAGGCTGCAGCAAATTCCGCGAACCGCTCCACGGGGGATATAGGGGGTGTTTTGGTTTCGTTTAGTTTATGTTTAGTAATAGGTACACTTTGTGGTTCACACTGTGGTACGCTCTGTGGTTCGGTTTGTGGTACGCTTTGTGGTTCACACTGTGGTACATTTTTAACCTCGTTTTGTACCACAAGACTATTCAGATGATAAACCGCAGCTTGGTTTCCCCCTCGGGAACGCCATGTAATATACCCATCCTGTTCCAAGCGGTTTCTCGCTCTTTTGATCGCCTGTGCATTCAGCCCCGATTTCAGCACCAGGACTGATACGGCTACCGTAAACTCTTGCTGCCAACCCGTTTTATTCGCTATGGACATAAGCGCATGCCATAAGGCGATGGCGGGTGAGGGCAGCGGGTTTAGTTCGAGCCGATCGTAGAATGCTTTTATTTCGGCTATGTAATTCAAGCGATCACCCCTCTTCTAACTCTGTTATTGTGACCTCTGTCCTCGGCTCCCGCTTATCAACATCTACATAACTTCCATCTGTAGAAACGATAATTTTGCAATTATCATCCGACAGCACTCCGTAATGCACCAGAATGTCATGTAAGGCTTCATGAAGATTCGTGAGATCAACCATGCGGTTGTTCGGCATGTAGTACACCGCTTTCACGTTTACCTTACAATCAATGGTTTCTATATCCGGCATGAATTTTTCACACTGCTTTTCATATTTTTTATATGCCGATGACGGAACGATTCTCGGACGCCCTGTTTTGTCCTTAACAATCTGCTGACTGTTCTTTTTCGTGATCGGTTTTAATTTAATCGTGAACTTATACTCCATCTGTACCACCCATCCGCATCTGCGCATTACAATCATTGATCTGCTCCACCAGGTACGCCGGAAGCGTATAGCAGTCAACAAATTCATGTGCATCCGCGAGATCCTTTCTCTTCAATGCCTTGTAACTCTTCATCCTGCCCTCATCATCGTAGATTCCAAATTCCCGGCGGAGCTGGTTGTAAATATCCCGATACACTCTCTGCCGGATCGTACTGTCCAGATATGCTTCCGTTTTCTTGCCTCCGAGAAGTTCCGCACCTCTGCGTCTGATATGTGCCGACAATTCATCAGATTCTGCGCCGAACAGCGGCATATCGTTCTCGATGTGGTCGATGCGATGTTCTACCTTGGTCACACGCTTATCTACGATCAGTGCGGCTTTCAACTCTGGCGACATCCCCTCAAGCAGATTGCTGTGATCAAAATAGGAATCAACCAGACGATCGTATACTTCCCATGCCGTATCCGTATTTAAAGATTTTGCATGGAGGAACGCACCCTTCTTTGTCCAGAGGTAAAGTTTATTCAAATTTCTAGCGAAACCTAAATTTTCGGTTTCGCTCTTGAACCGTTTCAGCTCCTCACCATCCAGACAAATAAAATGCTTTCCTTCCACATATCTGCTCTTATTGTTGTTAAAATTATCTGTGATTTTCTTTGCTTCAACGCCATACGCTTCTGCAATCTGCTGCGTTGTCAGCACTCTCATGCCTCTATATTCTGTAACCTTTAATTCTTCCAATTACTTCTCCTTTCCCCTCCGGGACGACCCCGGAGGTATCATCATGGCTTCGACAGTTCGTGATATAATAAGTCTCCGCATGATCGGTTTCTTTCGCCCGCAGGCGGGTGTTTCAACCCTATAACCAGCTCCGCCCGAATATCCGCCGGAACTCTTCTCTGCTTCCGTAATGGCTTTCAAAATATTCCTGTGCCATCTTCTTAAGCTTCAGATCCACTTCAGCAGCATTCTCCCCTGCCTGTGTTCCATTCGGATGCAGATCCGGGCGAAGCGGTATGACAAATCCATACTTCTCGCTATTCTTCCGGTTCGGATTACCCGGGAAAATATGATGGCGTTCAACCGGCGCCGCGCCAGTAAAATAGCAATGTTCCATATCATCCGTAAATACGCTCCATAATCGCTTCATACGCCCCACCGCTCTTTCATTTTCTGCAATTCTGCTGGCGTAATGGTATCTATTCCAAGTTCCTTTGCATCCGCTACCGTTCCGTCAATCAGAACCGACATTTCTTTCGTGTCATAGGTATGACTCCCACGATAGATTTTATATACAGTCAGTTTTCCATCATACCGAACCGGCATTGCGTGGATTGCTTCCTGTTCCCACATATATTCTTCTGGTGCATTTGACTGATAGTAGAAAATGTTTCCATCCGGAAGATATTCGGGCTGTCCATATTTACAGATCAGAACATTTTTGGCTTTTGCCTTTGAAATCGTGAGTACGTCAGCAATTTTTCCAACCAACACATGAAAGTAAGCATTTGCATCAAGGCTCCGTTTCTGCGTATATCTGACAGCTTTTATTTTTAGCTTGTCCTGATTCTGTAAATTTTCAATTTGACCGGCAGCCGAAGCATCAACCTCAAACGTGAGGATGATTCCATTTCCATCAAATGTCCGGCTTGCACCAGTTAGCTTTCCGGTAGTCTCCATCAGGTATCAGCTTCTTTCTTTTTCTTATACCAGGTCTCAACCTGTTCGATCAGCTTGTTTGCCAGCTCCGTAGAAATATCAGATGTACCGGAAAAATTGTACATTTCCTTAAGTCGGTTCATGATATCTACTGCCTTTGCGTTCTCACACATTTCAGCATAGGCATCCACAAATTCATTGATTTTATGTAACTGCTCTGCTGTCGCCGGTGTAAACTGCGGTGCTGGTGCAACTGGTTCCGGTGTCTCGTCGTCCGGGTCTTTTATCTCCTCGGTCGGAATGCAGAATACCTGAAAACATGCATATTTATATGCAATCGCCATTGCCTTGTTGGTTGCTTTATCTCCGCTGTCCATGCCCTCGCCAACCGTGATCGCTTCAATATGAGACCCGTCTTCTGCAAAAAACGTATATTTTATCCGGCAAACTGAATAAATCAGTGCACCGCCGTTTTTTGTTGTGCGCTCTTCCCTTGACTGCTCAAGCACTTCGGGCACGATAAACACATGGTTTTTGATCAGCGCCGGATTGATAGCATTCATGACCGCATCAATACCACGGTACTTAAAACCCTGCTGTTTATTCACTGCATCTTTACTGACCGCCCCGATCTCTTCCATACACCGAGAGATTGCTTCATATATATTCATTTTTCTTGCTGCTTCCGCCATGCCGCCCTCCTAAAACAGTTTATTTATAAGATCCATTGCGTAGGTTGCGTCAACCCTTTCCTCACCGGTTTCCTCCATATGCTTCTGAATAGCATCAACCATCATTTTAAAATATGCTGTGTCAACACCCGTCAGCTGATCCTCGAGAACTTTTACGTCCTTCAGATCTAATTCATTCAACTGGAAACACATCTTTACATACTGTCCGGCATTGATGTGATAGCCACGCTCAAGGTATTTCCGGGTCCGAACAATCGAACATAACGGATATTTTGATCCGATATAGTACAGCTCCTTGTTGATAATGCATTCAAGTGCTTTTTCCGGAAGAAATAATTCGTTGTCCCAGGAGCTCCATGCACATGTGCAGTGTGCAAAATCATAGTTCTTATGAATTTCCTCCACCTCGCCATAGAATCGAATTACAAGCTGCACCTTGTCTGTCAAAGTGATTGCGTTGCTCGTGATAAATCGAGGTCTGTACTTTTCGTTCTCCGTCTCCTGCTCCAAAGCTTCCTCAATCTCCTCTTCCGTGGATGCAAAATTATAGGAAATGTCACTCGTCTTTACTTCATCTTCATCCGCAATGCCCTTAGATGAAACAAAGCAGTCAATTTTTCCCGTTTTATCATCGCACCTTACTGAAACCGGTTTGTCCGGATGCATTTCATTCCATTTTCCGACATAGTATGTCGCCACAGCCAAGCACGCTTCTTTTGTTCTGAAATAAACATCATAGTCGTGAAGTTTTTCACCGGTCAGAAGCGAAACAATCGCACCACCAGTCACAATCACATTGTCTTTTATAATTTTTTTGATGTTTTCATCATCAATATTCAAAATCCAATCACGCAACTTGTTATTCAAGTGCTTTTTGATGTTTTTACCATTCATCTCTATACCCTCCGAAATTTAATACCATACTCACGCATAGCAGCTTCAAGCTGTGCGATCTGGAACGGATCGGCAACCACTTCATACCGTACGGTTCCCGCCGACGCCGGTGCAGACCGCACCTCTTTTTCTTCCTCCGGCACAACTTCCGGTGCAGCCGGTTCTTCATGCGCCAAAGCAGCTTTTCTCTGCTCTTCCTCTGCCGCCCTGCGTGCCTCCTCTTCTGCCTTTCTCTGCTCTTCCTCTGCCTGTCTCCGCAGGATTTCTTCCTTCTGCTTCTGGTACTGGTTCATGGCTGTAATGGCATCTGACAGTTCCAACGTTGCCCTGTACTTCGCCAGACCTTTATCCTCAAACTCCGATTCCATCGCCCGGATAGTGTCCAGATCTTTCTCTACGTGCTCCACATGTGCTGTGATGGCTTCCGCAATGGCTTTCTGCGTGGTCGTGGAATTCTCCCATCTGCTGTCATAGATGCGATCCAGCGGCAAATACTCCATCACGGTTCCATGCTCCGCCATAATCCCGGTATAGATTTCACAGATCATCGCTTTCTTTGCTTCCACGCGCCTACGTTCAAACTCCTCGATCTGCCCGCTGATAAAGTCGATCGGTTCATCGATCAGCTTGTCCAGCTCTTTGACCTGCGCTTCAAAATTGGTATACGGCACCATAAAAGTTTTCTTGATCTCGATTCGCCTGTCGTTCATGGCCTTTTTCAGCTTACGCAGGCTTGCCACCGTCCTTTTTGCTTCCGGCTGGGATTCTGCGGTAAACACCATCCCCTTGTACTCCTCCAGTCCTGCCGCAAGGGCTGCCTTGATCTCTTCAAAGTTGGTCTCGATACTTCCGTCTTTCTGCTCTACTAATAAGTTAATTTCCTGCATCTTCTATCTCCTTTTCTTCTCTAAACCGCTCCTCGCGGTCATATATTGCTGCCAGTTTCTTTCTATGCCGCTGCACTCGTGCCTGCTCCGCTTCGTATTCGTCCCAGTCCGGTGTATCCGGCGCGATCTCAATCATCGATATACTCCCACTCTCCTTTGTCGCCATTGTTACTGATCTTAAGTCTCACTGCTGTCTCTGGAGAAACAGCCAGCACCCCGCTAATGCTCCCGTCATCCGCAATGGTAATAGTGGCAATTCCCGCAACGCCGACCCCTTCCAGTGTTTCCGGCAATTCCCGCAACACATCCACGAGATTGCACATGTCCTTGTTACATAACCTTGCTTTCATTCAAAAAATCCTCCACTTCCAGCTGCGTCCAATCCGTTGCCCGGATCATCCGCTCCATCTTCTCCTCGCGCTCCTGCCGCTCTGTCTCCCCGGTAACGCAGTCATCACACATACCGTTCCGACCCTCGCCCGGGTCCATCATGCAACCGCAGCACCTACATTGATATTTTCCATACATTGACATAACCTCAATTCTGGTGTTACAATAAACGCAGAAATACTTATGTATTCCTACGGTAAATAGCACCTGTACTCGCCAAAGTTATCAGGGTGCTATTTTTTTGTCTCATGTTCCAGATACTCCGTTCTTAGGTCGTATACAAACTGACACAGTTTTTCTGCCACTTCATCTGCCATCTCATTTCCCGAAAGATTTCTCACATAACTGGTTCCGCATATATAACATGTGAGCTTACGGATCATATCCCAAACGCTCCAATAAACATACGTGCCAAAAAGCTTGTACATAATAGATTCCGTATTGCAAGATGCGCTCGTAAACCATTTTGAACGTGGCTTCTTCAAAACCGACTGTGTATCTTCGCGAATAACCGTTCCTTTCATCTTTTCTAAAATCTGCTTTTCAACCTCGGAAACAATCTCCTGTTTTTCCTGCTCCGTCACTTTCCCACCTCCTCAATCTCGATCCACACAATATCCGGCTTGTCCATCTCGATCACAACCTCGGTGCGCCGCCGCTCCGCCAGCATGTAAATCGCATAGCCCGCGCCGCCCAGGAAGCCACCGATGATACACAACGCTCCCGCAAGGTAGCCGTATACATCCTGCGAATCCAGACAGCATCCCGCAAGCAGTGCCGTGACCACGCCGACCGCCGTAACGATCTTGCCTATCCTCTTCAACGTTCTCACTCCTTTCAATCCGGAATATCCTTAAAAGTAAATGATATGACCACACCCGCCATATCCGCCAATTTGTACAACGTTTCCAGCGTCATGTTCTTCGGCGTGCCGTCACGGCTGAAATACTTTGTGATGGTACCTACGCCCATTCCAAGCTTGTCCGCAATCTCTTTATTGCTGTACTTCTGGGACAGGGATCCATACAACATACGTTTGACGTGATTCATGCGCTTAGCAGTCTTATCCTCACATAAATTACTTTTTCCCACGCTTCTCACTCCCTTCCTACCGGAATCCCGATCACGCTCTCCACCAGATCAATATGCTCCGCAGATACGCGCACCTCGGTATGCGGATCATGATTCTTTTTCAACCAGTCAACTACCGGCTGACACAGTTTCTCAAGCTGCTCTGCTTCACTCACTCTTTTTCATCCCCTTTCTTCTATTCTTCACTTGTGGTACAATCTCCTTACAGGACGTTGCCGCGTCCGAGTACATAAGAAAGGAGATATCAATATGAACCTTACCGATAGGGACAAGCTCACGCTGGCAAAATCATTCACTGAGTTAGCCATTGAGAACAACTTAATTACTCCTTGTGCAGACCCTGTAAAGACTGCAAATGAAGTAACTGCTTTCTTCAATACAATCATTGATACTATTGAAGGAAATACTGACAATCAGTAACTAAAGCGCATTGGCTCTTGCGGAAATCAGCTCTGCGAGAGCCTTTGTCTCTTTTGTCGCTTCACTTTCACTGTAAGCATCGCCAGCCGAAATTTTTTCGATGATATGCTCCGCCAACGCTTCAATAAGTGCATCTACTTTTTCCATTCTTCTCACTCCCTTCTTATTTGCTGTCCATCTTCTGGGTATATTCTTTTTGATATTTCTCCAGAAGATTTACGAAATCTTTCCACTCCTTTGATTCTGCAATTTCATTCCACGCGTGGCAGGGTGCAGCAAATCGAACTACAACCCAGTCAGATAAAATGGATTTAAATTCATCAAACCCCTGCTTTGGTGGTTCGTCTGGTGCAAGAAAAGTATTCGGATGCACCACCGGCACTTCTTTTTTCTTAAATAATTTCACTCCTCACCCTCCTCTCTCCGTTTTGCTGTCCAAATTATTGGACAGATACCGTGGTATCTTCATAGAAGTAGTCAATGGTCACGCCGAAATACTCTGCGAGAATCTTGAGTTTATCAGCTTTCGGCTTGCTACGACCGGTTTTCCAATCGGATAACACCGATTGCGCAATACCAGTGTCTTTTGCTACTTGATAAGCAGTTTTGTGATGTTTCGCCAACAATTCTGCAAATTTTTTGTACAATTTTGCACCGCCTTTCCGTATTAATATTATTGTGTTTGCTACGGAAATGTGATATACTTCGATTATCAGACAAAGCAACATATTCCCGTAGCATATACACTAACCGTTACAACGGTTTTCTTGTGTATGCTCATACTATACTACGGCTATCCGTTATTGTCAATGCTTTTTATCGGATTTCTTTAGTATTGCTTATCTTTATGAAAGGTGAACAGATTATGTATGAGATTTTTGTTGAATTACTACAAAAATACGGAACAACACCGTATAAAGTAAGTAAAGAAACTGGAGTTTCTCAATCTACTTTAAGTGACTGGAAAAGAGGTAAAAGCACTCCAAAGCCCGACAAACTCCAAAAAATTGCAGATTATTTTGGCATTTCTTTAATTTATTTGATGACTGGAAAAGAAGATTCAGAGCCTAAAGAGCCACAGCTTAAGCCTAAAGACGAAAAAGATATTAAGACTATCCTTGCGAATACAGAGCAACTTTTAAAGCAGCCAGGGCTTATGTTCGAGGGAAAACCTGCAAGCCAAGAATCGATTGACTCCATACTCTCTGCAATGCAAATAGGTATGGAAATGGCAAAAAAGAAAAATAAGGAACTTTATACACCTAAGAAATATAAAGAGGAACAGTGATTTTAATGAACATACATAGTTTGGCAGAATCTATTGTTAAAAAACATCACACACGAAATCCTTTTGAAATCATCAACGAAAGAAACGCAATACTGATATATGCTCCGCTCGTCGATGTTCGTGGATTTTATCAATACTTTCAGAGAAATCATCTTATTTATATTGATGAAAATTTGCCAGATAACGAAAAAACCTTTGTGTGTGCACATGAATTAGGGCATATGCTCATGCATCAAGGAGAAAATTCAGTATACATGGACACTCGTACTTGCTTCAACACAAACAAGCCCGAAATCGAAGCTAATACATTTGCTGCCGAGCTTCTGATTCCGGACGAAATTATTTTGGAGAACCACAATATGACTACTGAACAGCTATCACGATTATTAGGTTATGAAAAATCACTTATAGATTTGCGTTTAAAGTCTTATATGAGTCTTTAATATTCTACAAACGTGTGTTATGATTTTGTTATTACAAAAGAAAGAAGGTATATGTTATGGGCTTCACTGAAGATTTAAAACAGTTTGCAGAGAGAGTTATTCCTCTCAAAGAAAATATTTCCACTGAAGAAGCAACTAAAATGTCAATGATTATTCCGTTTTTTCAACTTCTAGGGTATGACGTTTTTAACCCGGGAGAATTTTGTCCTGAATACACTGCGGATGTTGGAGTAAAAAAAGGGGAAAAAGTTGATTATGCCATTCTCATCAATGGAAATCCAGAAATTCTCATTGAATGCAAATGGTGTGGCGAATCTTTGTCAAAACATGGTTCACAGTTATTCCGATATTTTGGAACTTCCCCTGCGAAGTTCGGAATTTTAACAAATGGATTAATATACCAATTCTTTACTGACTTAGACGAGGCAAATAAAATGGACCTTGCTCCATTCCTCGAAATCAATTTGAATGATCTGAAAGATGCTCAGATAAACGAACTAAAGAAATTTTCAAAAGAAGTGTTTGATAAGGATAATATTTTCAGTACAGCATCCGACCTTAAGTACTCTTCATTGATAAAAGGGCTTCTTGCAAAAGACTTAGATGATCCAAGCGATGAATTTGTTCGATACATACTTTCTAATGTTTATGACGGCCAGAAGAATCAAAAAGTCATCGATAAGTTTAAATCAATCGTCAAAAAGTCATTTACCGGATTTGTCAATGATATCGTTAACCAAAAGATATCATCCGCTCTTACACCGGAAGCAGATGAACAACCAAATGACACACCTATTTTAGATGAGCAAAAAAGCAAAATAGTTACAACAGAGGAAGAAATGGAAGCTTTCTACATTGTTCGCGGTATTCTAGCTGGTACAATTCCAATAGAAGATGTTGTATACCGCGATACTGAAAGCTACTTTGGAATCTTATATCAGGACAATAACCGCAAGCCACTTTGTAGGATTAATCTCGACACAAAGAACAAGCAATTGCTTATTCCTGATGAGAATAAGAACTTTGAGCGTATTTATATTGACTCTCTGAACGATATTTATTCTTACAAAAACAAGCTTATTACTGTAGCAAAGAGATATTTAGAGAAATAAATAAAAACCGCCCCACTCTAAAGCAGGACGGTTATGCTCCAGATGATACCAGAGCCCTAGACAAGCATATTGTATCATTCGGAGCAGCCGAGTGCAAGCGGAACACACGTTCCACGCTGGCTGTTATTTTTATACCCAAAAACTCCTCGATTTCGAGGGGGTTAGAAGAAAGGATGGTACATATGGCAACTGCAAAAAAATTACCTTCTGGATCATGGCGCATTCGTGCATTCGATTACACGGATACTGACGGGAAAAAACACTACAGATCTTTTACATGTGATGATCCATCGGCGAAGGGAAAAAGAAAATGTGAATTGATGGCTGCAGAATGGGCAGCTGAAAAAGAAACCGGAATGCATGATTCCTCCGCTAACATTACATTGCAACAATGTCTGGACAATTACGTGTCGTCAAAAGAAAACGTGCTCTCTCCAGCCACTATACGGGGCTACAAGCAAATGTATTCATATTTTTTATCGATAAAAGATATTAAGATTACAAAAATCAATCAGAAATTAGTAACACAATTTATAAACGATCTTTCCAAAAACCACGCGCCCAAAACTGTGCGAAATGCGCATGGCTTTCTTACGGCCGCCTTGCGTGCATCCGGATGCAATATCAATTTGTCGACCAAGCTTCCGCAGGCTGTTCAGCCAGTCTACGCCCTGCCGTCTGACACCGATATTAAGGCACTGATGGATTATTTTACGGCACGCGATAAAGATATGCTCATTGCTTTATACCTTGCCGCATTCGGCACATTACGACGCTCTGAAATCTGCGGACTCACCGCAGATGATGTGGAAGGAAACGTCATTCACGTTCACAAAGCTCTTGTAAAGGGACAAGACGGCGAATATCAGCAGAAAACCACCAAAACAACCTCTTCCGACAGGTACATTACCCTTCCAGACTTCGTAGTGGCTTCTTTCCCGGAATCGGGACGGCTCGTGGCGTACTCTCCAGATGCTATTACAAGGCGTATGGAACGAGCATTAAAATTACTAAATATATCCCCGTTCCGTTTTCACGATCTGCGGCATTACTCTGCCAGCATCATGCATGCAATCGGCGTGCCGGATCAATATATTATGGAGCGCGGTGGTTGGAAGAGTGATAAAATACTCAAACAGGTGTACCGCGGAACAATGTCCGAATATCAGAAAAAGTATACGCAAATGACAAATGATTACTTCAAAAACATCAACCAACAGTAAATTTTATATGGGAGTATGACACGAAATATGACACGGAAATAAAAAAAGCGCCCTGCATGGCGCTTTTTAAGATGGACCAGACGGGAATCGAACCCGTGTCCGAAGAATAATCCCCTGTCCTTCTACGAGCTTAGTCTGTCCTTTGACATTCCCTCTGCCGTCCGGGAACAGACACCCTTACGGTTTTGGTAGCTTCATGGTACGCCCGCAGGCTCAAAGCTTTGCCTGTGTCGTTTCTCACATCGTCGAAGCCTGGGTCCTAAAGTGTGAGTGCTCTAGGTCAGACTGCTGCCATTAGGCAGCGTATGCTAAATTATCTTCAGCGTTTAAATTTAATTGTGGAATTTGACGCATCCCGTGCGGCTCGCTTCTCCAGCTTCATATTCCCCGTCGAAACCTTTACTGGCCCCTGTTATTTATAAAAAATCTAATACAGATTCTTTACCTTGAAATCACGCTCTGCCTCGCGGCGCATGTCTTTCTTCGCAATGTCCTGCCGCTTGTCGTAGAGCTTCTTACCTTTGGCAAGTGCAATCTCCACCTTCACGAGGCTTCCCTTCAGATATACCTCCACCGGAACCAGCGTGTAGCCCTGCTCTGCAAGCTTTCCCGTCAGCTTCCGGATCTCTGACTTGTGCATCAGAAGCTTCTTGGGGCGGAGCGGATCTTTGTTGAAAATGTTGCCCTTCTCATAAGGGCTGACGTGCATGCCGTAGACGATGACCTCACCGTTCTCGATGCGCACAAACGCCTCCTTGATCGAGCACTTGCCCATGCGCATGGACTTCACTTCCGTCCCGTGCAGTTCAATGCCCGCCTCAAACCGCTCCTCCAGGAAATAGTCATGGTAGGCTTTTTTGTTATTCGCGATTAACTTCTTCTCGGTCTTTGCCATCCCGACTATCCTCCTTCGCTTACTGTCTGCACTGCCGCTTTTCATCTGCACTGCTGTTACAGTATACCCCACAAATTTTTATTCTGCAATAAACTTCTGGTTTAATTTTTCATTTTCTTCGTCTTCTGTTCCGGTAACGACACGAAAGTCGATCGTTCGCATAAATGGATCTGTCGCTGCCACGACAATCTTTACCTTCTGGCCAAGCTTGTAGCGCTTTGCGGTAGTCTCCCCGATCAGCTCATAGGTGCTCTCGCTGTAGTGGAAATAGTCGTCTGTCAGCGTCGTCACATGCACAAGTCCCTCCACGGTATTTGGCAGTTCGACATAGAATCCCCACTCGGTCACGCCCGAAATGACACCCCAGAACTCTTCACCCAGATGTCCGGACATGTACTGTACTTTCTTTAACTTGTCACATTCGCGCTCTGCCTCATCCGCCCGGCGCTCCATCTCGCTGGAATGCTTTGCCACCTCCGGCAGAATCTTCTCATAATGCTCGATGCGCTTCGCATTCATTCTTCCGCGCAGATTGTCCTTGATGATCCGATGAATCTGCAGATCCGGATAACGGCGGATCGGCGAGGTGAAATGGCAGTAATAGGACGTTGCCAGTCCGAAATGCCCGGTGTTTACGGTGCTGTACTTTGCCTGCTTCATCGAGCGGAGTGTCAGCCGGCTGATTAACGCCTCCTCCGGCGTCCCGTCAATCCGAAGCAGCAGCTTCTGGAGTTCCTTCGGGTGTACTTCATCCTGCCCGATATGAATCGAATAGCCAAAATTATTGATAAACGTTGCCAGCTTGTGGATCTTCTCCGTATCCGGGTTCTCGTGGGTACGGTACACAAACGGCAGTTCCTGCCAAAAATAGTCCTGTGCCACCGTCTCGTTGGCAAGCAGCATAAAATCTTCGATAATCTTGGTTGCAACATTGCGCTCGTACGGCTTGATCTCCACAGGGCGTCCCTGCGCGTCCAGAATGATCTTCGTCTCCGGGAAATCAAAATCAATCGATCCGCGCTTCATCCGTTTTTTGCGGAGAATCGCCGCCAGATCCCGCATCCTCTCAAACATTGGCACAAGCTCCTCATACTCACGGATCTCCACCTCATCGTGATCCTCCAGGATCTTTTTGACACTGGTGTAACTCATGCGGCGGTCGACCTTAATGACTGTCTCCGCAATCACGTGATCGATCACATTTCCCTTCGCATCCACGGTCATGATACAGCTTAATGCCAACCGGTTCTCCCCGGCGTTCAGCGAACAGATGCCGTTGGAAAGCGCATGTGGAAGCATCGGAATCACACGGTCGACAAGATAGACCGATGTGCCACGCTTTAGAGCCTCCACGTCAAGGGCGCTGCGCTCCTGCACATAATTCGTGACATCCGCAATATGAACGCCCAGGCGGTAGACATCCCCCTCCTTCGTCAGGGTGATGGCATCGTCCAAATCCTTGGCATCCTCTCCGTCGATCGTCACCGTCTGCCAGTCCCGCAGATCCATGCGGCCTGCCATATCGGCCGTGCTGACCTCACCTGCCACGCGCTCCACCTGATTCATGATCTTCTCCGAGAACTCGGTCGGCAGATCGTAACCTCGCACGATCGAGAGAATATCCGTCCCCGGGTCGTTCACATGTCCCAGAATCTCTACGACCTTTCCCTCCGGCTTTTTTCCATTGCCGCCGAAATCCGTCAGTTCCACCACGACCTTATGTCCGCTCACCGCACCTTTAGAGCGCTCCTGCGGGATAAAAATATCCTGTCCGAATCTCGGATTATCCGGCACTGCGAACCCGAATGTCTTGCTTTTTTCATAGGTACAGACGATCCGGCTGACCCCGCGGGTCAAAATCTTTGTGATCTGCCCCTCTCTGCGCCGTCCGTGCCCCTCGGCGCGTGTCAGCGCCACCTGCACGGTATCGCCGTGAAAAGCACCGTTTACCTGGGATTCCGGAATAAAAATATCCTCATCCTCCCCCTCGACCGTCACAAAGCCAAATCCTCTCGGATGCGCGGCAAAAACGCCTGTCAGGAATTTTCCTTCCGACTTCATGTACTTGCCTTTCGATGACACTTCCACTTTTCCCTCCGCCACAAGCGCATCCAGCACTTCCGCGAGGTCTCTTCTGTCACTCTTTGGCACATTTAATACTGCCGTGATCTCCTTCGCCTTCATCGGCACATAAAGCTCATCGCAGATCAGTCCGTAAATTGCTTTTTTTCGTTCCTGTAAAAGTTCTTCTCTCATATCCTTCCTCTCCGCAGCAAAAAAGCTGCCGCAGATGCGACAGCCTCATTTCTAAAAGATTCCCAGATTCAATACAGCGGCAATGATGATGAACAGCGCAACCAGAATCTTGGTTCCCGTCACCAGTCTGCCTTCCATGGAACGTCCCTTATTCCTTCCCCAGTACGTATCTGCCGCTCCGGCGATCGCTCCGAGTCCTGCGGACTTTCCTTCCTGTAATAAGATAATGACTGTCAACGCCAAACAAATCAGTATGAAAACAACGGTTAAAATCGTCTTTAAAATTGCCAAAATAATTCCCTCCTACGGTAATCAACTCACAACTTTAGCTATTATAGCATACTCCCCCCGCGTTTTCAACTGTTTTTTACGCTCTCCCGAAAGGCTCCGCCGGAGAAAACTGCGCCGTCTCGCCAAGCTCCTCCTCAATCCGCAGAAGCCGGTTATACTTTGCAGTGCGCTCCGCCCTGCACGGCGCGCCGGTTTTAATCTGCCCCGCATTCACCGCGACCGCAAGATCCGCGATAAACGCATCCTCCGTCTCCCCGGAACGGTGGGAGATCACCGTGTGATAACCGGCACACTGTGCCATCTCGATGGCGTCCAACGCCTCCGTCAGCGTGCCGATCTGATTCACCTTTATCAGCACCGCATTTCCTGCATTTAATTTGATGCCGCACTTAATCCGCTTGGGATTTGTGACAAACAGGTCATCGCCGACAAGCTGCATGCCATCTCCCAGACGTCCGGTCAGACTCTGCCAGCCCTCCCAGTCGTCTTCCTGCAGACCGTCCTCGATCGACACCAGTGGAAAACGCTTTGCCAGATCTTCGTAGAGCGCGATCATCTCCTTTGCATCCCTGCAGATTCCATTCTCCCCCGGGAAATGGTACATTCCCGTCTCTTCATTATATAATTCACTCGCTGCGGCATCCATCGCGTAGACCACATCTTTTCCGACCGTATAGCCCGCCTTTTCCACCGCTTTTCCCAGATACCGGAACACCTCACCGGCATCCGCAAGATCCGGCGCAAAGCCGCCTTCATCGCCGACCGCGGTCGCATATCCCTCCTCGTTTAAAATCTGGCGCAGGAAATGATATACCTCCGCGCCCATGCGCAGCGCTTCCCGATAGCTTTTGGCTCCGATGGGAAGGATCATAAATTCCTGAAAATCCAGTGAATTCTTCGCATGGACTCCGCCGTTTATGACATTCATCATGGGAACCGGCAGCCGCTTGGCGTTGCCTCCGCCAATATAGCGGTAAAGCGGCATATCGAGTGCCGCTGCCGCCGTCTTCGCGCAGGCGAGCGACACGCCTAAGATCGCATTCGCCCCAAGATTTCCTTTGTTGTCTGTCCCGTCCAGCTCGACCATTCTGCGGTCGATGAGTGCCTGATCCAAAACATTCATTCCAAGAAGCGCTTCCCGGATCTTTGTGTTGACGTGATCCACCACCTTCTTCGTGCCCAGTCCGAAATACTCCCTGTCGCCGTCCCGAAGCTCCACTGCCTCAAATCTTCCGGTGCTCGCTCCCGACGGAACCGATTCCCGCGCCGTAGTCTTTCTCCCCGTTGTCTCCGTCTCGGCGGTCACCTCCACCTCCACGGTCGGATTGCCGCGGGAATCCAGAATCTCCCGCGCGTGTACCTCTGTAATTTTCATAGTAAGTGCCATAAAAAATCCCCTTTCGCGTAACATACTTCTGCATCATAGTATGTCCCGCAAAAGGGGAAAGTATTACTCGAGAATTCTTCCGTCCGTAGAGATAATGTCTACCTGCCACGGAATCATCTTACCGCTTGCCGCGAGTGCATTTTTCACCGCCTGCTCGATTCCTCCGCAGCACGGCACTTCCATGCGAACCACGGTAATGCTCTTAATATCGTTCTGCGCAATGATCTGGGTCAGCTTCTCCGAATAATCCACATCGTCTAACTTCGGACATCCGATCAGCGTGATGTGATTGCGGATATATTTTTTGTGGAAATTCGCATACGCATACGCTGTACAGTCTGCAGCCACCAGAAGCTTTGCTCCGTCAAAATACGGGGCGCGCACCGGAACCAGCTTGATCTGCACCGGCCACTGTGTCAGTTCCGACGTAAGTTCTTCCGCACTCTCCTCTGCGGCGGTCGGACAGACTGCCTGCTGCTCATGGCGGATCGTCTTCGCCTGGGTTCCCGGACATCCGCACGGAAGCGGCTGTGACGCTATCGCCTGCTGCGCTGCTTTCTTTCTCTTATTCTCCTCAACTGCCGCAGCATCATAAGCCGCCGCCTCACGCTCCACAAAATGAATCGCATCCATCGGACAGGTCGGCAGACAGTCGCCAAGTCCGTCGCAGTAATCGTCCCGCATCAGCTTGGCCTTGCCGTTTACAATACTGATGGCTCCCTCGTGGCAGGCGTTTGCACATGCTCCGCAGCCGTTGCACTTTTCTTCCTCAATCTCAATGACTCTTCGTAACATCATATCCTCCATTCTAACTCCGGCACGCATGCCGGAAATTCTCTCTTGACTTTTCTTCCACAGGATACTACAATAGCGTCAACATTTCTGTTGTTTTTACAACAAAAAGTCGAAAGGACGAAAAATAATGCAAACTTTCCAAGGATACGATGCCCTCTTGCAGGCTTCTCCCGTTTTTTATGATATTGCACCCGAAGAAATCCATGCCATGCTCGACTGTCTGTCGGCAAAGACCCTCTCCTATCCAAAGGGCAGCTTTCTCTTTCACTACGGCGACCATCTGGATTCTCTCGGTCTTGTGGTAGAAGGATGTGTGGATGTCATGAAGGAGGATTTCTGGGGCAACACAAATCTGATGACCCGCTGCCGCCCCGGAGACATCTTCGGAGAATCTTATGCCATCCGTACAAACTGTGCGCTGGAAGTCAGCCTCTACGCCGAGCAGAATTCCACTGTGCTCTACTTAAACGTCTCAAAAATGATGACGCTCTGCTCCCGCACATGTGAATTCCACAACCAGCTCACAAGAAATCTGCTCTCCGTTCTCGCCGAGCGCAATTTCCAGCTCGGACAGAAATTAGAGCACATGACCAAGCGGACCACCCGTGAAAAGCTTCTCTCCTATCTGTCGAGCGAGGCGCGCAGATCCGGAAGTTCGTCTTTTGATATTCCCTTTAACAGACAACAGCTCGCCGACTATCTCTCCGTAGACCGGAGCGCCATGTCGAACGAGCTGTGTCATCTAAGAGACGAGGGTCTCATTTCTTTTCAGAAGAACCACTTCACGGTGCAATTCCCTTCGTCTTGAGGAAATCCACCCAGATTCCGTATTTCGAGCCGTACAGATGCAGATTGTCAAACGTGAGATCCGCTCTTAAGTTTCCGTCTGCATCACATACGACATCATTCACATCAATGTAAAAAATAGTCTGATTATCCGCAAGTTCCGCAATTCTCATATTGCGTTCATTGATTCCCTGATTGTTAAAAATTTTGTCCGAGTCGGACTTGGCCTTTGCAACCCGCATGATACCCTGCACATAGATGATCGCATCGGGCTGGAGTTCTCTAAATTTCTGAACCGACTGCGCGTACTGCTCCATAAAACCGTCCAGGGTTCCTCTTCCCATCTCATTGATGCCGATCTGGAAATAAATTTTGCCAAACTGCCGTCTGGAAAGCGCATCCTCAAGCGTGGTCTTCTCCCCGTCCACCTCACAGAACTTTTCCGTCCACATATCGTAGATTCCAAGCCCTGTGGATGCGTAAAAGGTCGCATTGTTCAGCCCGCCGTAATCGCGCAGCCCCACAGTTCTCGAATCCCCGATAAAGACCGCGTCGTCGAACCAGTCGTCATCCACCATACAGAATTCCCGCGTGTGCGGCGCCTCTTCCGTCTCTGTCTCTCCGACCGTCTCCGTCCCGCCGGCAAGCTCAGTATCAGAGACACTCTCCCCCGGCAGCAGGATGGACGGCAGCTTTCCGTTCTCTCCTATGCCGCCCGGCGCACCCACATGACTCCACGGAAAAATTCCGTCATGCAGTCCGTCAAACACCAGGACGAAGTATGGTGTCGTTCGTATATCAACCGTATAATTCTTATATATTGTATCTTTCCCCAGATAGCCGACAACCGACAGCGCCGCCCACAAGATAAGCAGTGCGACCGTTACCGGACATTTCAAAAGCTTTCTCAAATCCATCCACCACACATTTAAAAATTAAAGTACAAAAACGGATTGTTTGCCGACACCGCCAGATAGTACATGCAAAGCCCGAAAATGCCGAGCAGTATCACCCTGCCGATCCATCTGCGCTCGATCAGCCGATAGCAGGTCTCCGGAAGCGGCGTTGCAAAGAGCACGCCCAGAAGAAACAGCGGTGCATAGTCATTCAGATATTTTAAATAATCCAGATGATTGATGACCCCTGCCGCATGCCCCGCAAACGGGAACAGCCGCGTCATATAAACACCAAGCTCCGACAGATCGGTGACCGCAAACGCCACCCAGCTGAGCGGAACAACAAACAATACATAAAGATGACCGATCACCCTGCTTTTATCCAGCAGGCGCAGCAGAAAGAGCTTTTCTACCAACAGGCAGCAAAGCAGAATCCCGCCCCAGATCAGGAAGTTATAATTCGCCCCGTGCCACAACGCGGTAAGGCTCCACACCACAAACAGATTGAAAAAGGTGCGCGCCTTTCCCTTCCGGTTGCCTCCCAGCGGAATGTATACATATTCCCTGAACCATCTGCCGAGCGTAATATGCCATCTGCGCCAGAATTCCGTGACTGATTTTGAAATGTAGGGATAGCGGAAGTTCACCGGGAGCTCAAATCCCAGCATCTTTCCGATTCCTCTCGCCATCATCGAATATCCCGCGAAGTCAAAATACAGCTGCAGTGAGTAAGCGAACGCTCCCATCCATGCAAGCTTTGTTGAGATGCTGTCGAACCCGATCATCCGGATACTGTTCCAGAGTGTGCCGATCCGGTCCGCAATCACGACTTTTGCTGCAAGTCCGATAATCAAGAGCTTCATTCCCTCTTCCAGCTGACGTGCCTTGATCGTGCGCTCTCTTCCCAATGCTACACGCACATCCGCATAATTTGTGATCGGTCCCGATATCAGCTGCGGAAACATGGTCAGATACGTTCCCAGCCGAAGCAGCGACTGTTCTGCCGGAATTCTTCCGCGGTACACATCAATCACGTACGCCATAATCTGAAACGTGTAAAAACTGATTCCAAGCGGAAGTCCGGATGCCAGACCACTGTACTTGAAGAAAAACAGCACGCCCAGATCATACCCGAGCGCAAGAAGCAATAAGCGTTTCTGTCTGATTCCCCGCCCGTCCGTATTCTTCCGGTACATCAAACGGGTCAGCGTGTAATTGACCAGAACACACGCAAGGAGAATCGTAATATAACCCGCCTCGCCAATTGTATAAAAGACAATACTTCCCCCCAGCAATGTGACATTGCGGAACTTTTTCGGTGTAAGATAATATATCACTAAAAAAACCGGCAAAAACCGAAATAAAAACTCAAAACTGCTAAATAACATTCCACAGACTCTTTCTATCTGACTTCTATCTACTGTATCCCTATTTACTATACCTCATTATAGGCAAAATATTACAAAATGGTGAACTATTACTGAAAGTTTGTGAAATTGTATCATTTTTGTCATAAACGCTCTATTCTGTAATCTTTTCGTAACTATTTTGCCTCAAATAGCGCCTCAATCTCACCGATGAAATAGAGCGAACCAAACGCAACCGTGCGATGTGTTTCATCGAGCCGCCCTCTCTGAAAACAGGACGCAAAATCATCAGCTGATGCAGCTGTAATTCCTTTCCGCCGGATGCAATCCGCCAGGGCGTCCGCCTGCAGCGCCCGCTCGCACTCCACCGTGCAAGTTGTAAAATCAATGGCAAGCGGCAGCAATTCCCCGATCATTGTCTCATAATCCTTATCCGCCATCACGCCCATGATAAAATGAAACTTTTCTCCCGGGAAAAGCGCCACGAGGCTCTCTCTTAACGCTTCCACGCCGTTGCTGTTGTGTGCGCCGTCCACCAGCAGAAACGGTTTTTTTGAGAGGATTTCCATCCTGCCCTTCCATACGGTCTTAGCGATCCCCTGACAGACTGCGCGCCTTACGCCCTCTTCCCGCTCTTTTGTCCCGCCGCAGATCCACTCTGTATGTCTCCTGAAAAATGCCTCTGCACCAAGAAGCGCCGCGATGGCATTTTCATACTGATGAACGCCAAGCATGCGCATGGACAGATCACGGTAGGCACCAAACGAAAAATACTGTCTGCCGTCGCGGTAAGTCTGCTCTTTTATCTCCAAAGGGTCGATCAGCCGGAAATCTGTAATTCCTTCCTCCCTGACCTTCGCCTCAAACACCGTCATGACTTCTGCCTCCTGGCTCTCAAGCACAAGCGAGGTGCCTTTTTTGATGATGCCCGTCTTTTCCGCAGCAATCTCAGCAAGCGTATTTCCAAGCACCGCCATGTGGTCATAGCCGATCTTTGTGATCACGGTTACATCCGGCACACCTACGGCATTGGTTGCGTCCAGCCTCCCGCCAAGTCCGGTCTCTAAGATCATGACATCGCATCGTTGTTCCTTAAAATAGAGGATTGCCATGGCAAGTGTAACGTCAAACATCGTCGGCTGCACGCCAAAATCCATCGCAAGAAGCTGCACGCCGATCCTCTGCGTATCCCCCTTAGAGATCATTTTCCCGTTTATCTGGATGCGTTCCCGAAAGTCCACAAGGTGCGGGGAGGTAAACATCCCGACGCGAAGTCCCGCCTCCCTTAAAATTGCGCAGAGAAAAGCAGAGACAGAACCTTTTCCGTTCGTCCCTGCTATGTGTATCAACGGAATCCCCGCCTGCGGACTGCCAAGCGCCTTTAACATGCGCCCGGCAACCTCCACTCCGGCAAGATTCCCGAATCTTCTGATCTGATTGATCTGATCTACTACTTCTTCATATGTCATCTGTGTCCCGCGTTCCTCTCCGGGCAGCAGCGACACACCCGCGTGTCTTACACTGCCATGATTACGCCGCCATCATTTGCATACATACTGCTGACACCGGCAGTATTTATGATAATGATTTTCTTGAAATTTGCAAGCTTTTCTATGCGGGCTTTTACCGCTGCGGCGCGCTCCGGGCAGTTGCAGTGCGCGATGGCAAGCACACGCTGTTCGCAGTCCTTCGTGCGCCCGATCATATCCTGCACCATTTTCTCAAGTGCCTTGTTCATTCCGCGCGCCTGACCGAGCTGGCAGATCATGCCCTCCTTTGTGGAACCCATCACCGGCTTGATATTGAGCGTATTGGCAATCAGCGCTTTCAGATTGGTCAGTCTTCCGTTCTTGCGCAGAGTCTCTAACGTCTCTAAGACAAAATAAGTATTCATGGAATTGATATACTCCTCCGTTCTGGCAACGACCTCCTCAAACGGAAGACCTGCCTCCTCGAACTCCTGAACCTTAAGACCGATAATCGTCTCCCCGATCGATGCAGACCTGGAGTTAAATACATAGATCTGCTTGTTCTCTCCCGGATGTTCCTCCTCGTAGAGGTTCCTGCCAAGCTCTGCACTGTTGTAGGAACCGCTCAGCTTCCCGGAAAGCGTCACCACATATACATGCTCCGCCTCTCCCTCATACGCCTGCATATACTGCTCCGGTGACGGGCAGGAGGACTTCGGTCCCGCGATGCTCTTCTTCACCCGGCGCAGAAAATCAAGCTGGTTAAATGTCTCATCATCCTTAATGCGGTAACCGTCCACCTCAAGTTCTAAGGACACCGTCTCAAAATGTCCGTCCTTCTTCAGTTCCTCCGGTAATTCCCCGCAGCTGTCCACAACAATCTTATACATGGCAATCCCTCCACCTGTTCTATGGCATGTGTTTAATGTTATCAATAAACCGTTAATATATTTTTCGTTTCTATCGCATGTAGTATTCAATACTATGTTACATTAACACAAAAACCATTCTTTGTATAGAGGTAATTTCTAAACTTTATCTAAATTATATCTTACGAAGCATTCTTTCTCACGAAGCGAGTGTAAAATATGCGGTCACAAGATCCTTTAACGCCTGCTGGTCAGCGCTGCCCATCAGCTCCCTCGCGGAATGCATGGCAAGAAGCGGGATTCCGATGTCCACGGTCTTCACCGGAAGAAGCGCGGAAGCGATCGATCCAAGCGTACTTCCCCCCGGCATATCCGAGCGATTCACAAACTTCTGGTACGCGATCTTCTCTTTCTCACAGATCTGCTGGATGATGGCAATCGCCTCGCAGTCCGTCGCATAAGACTGCGAACTTGCCTCCTTGATACAGAATCCCCTTCCGAGCACGGGCTTGTTGGTGAGATCCATTTTCCCTGCCTGGTTCGGATGGATGCCGTGTGCCACATCCACGGACAGCAGCATGCTGCGGTAGAGATCCTGCTCCGCCGTCTGTTCCCGTCCCAGCTCTTTTAAGATGCGGCGCAGCATGTCATGCAGCAGAATCGAACCAGCGCCCTGCTTCGTATGGCTTCCAATCTCCTCGTGGTCAAACAGTGCGATCAGGTTGATTCCCTCCATCCGCCTGGCATCAATCAGACCGGAGATGAGCGCCGCGCAGGAAGTCAGGTTATCCAGGCGCGGACTTGAGATAAAATCATCGTTGAGACCGATGAATTCCGGATTTTCCTTACAGTATACGGTCAGTTCAAAATCCAGAATGTCAGTCTTCTCCACAGACAGCTCGTCTGCCAGGAATGTAAGGAAGTAGTCCGCCTTTTTCTCCTCCTCCGGCAGCAGCGCAAAGACCGGCAGCATATCCGTCTGGCGGTTCAGCTCCACACCCTTGTTGACCTCGCGGTTCATGTGGATCGCCAGATTCGGAATGGTCAGAAGATTTTTTTCCAATACAAACTCCACAATCTTCGGGGCAAACGCGTCCTGTGTGCGCACTGCCACACGGCCGGCAATACCGAGCGGACGATCCAGCCAGGTATTTAAGATCGCGCCCCCGTATACTTCCACATTCACCTGCGCGTAACCGCATGCCGTCACATCCGCCGACGGCTTGATGCGCAGGCACGGAAAATCCGTATGCGCTGCCGCCATCCGAATCTGTGGCGTCTTTGTCTCCTGCCAGCCTTCTCCCACCGTAAACGCGAACAGTGTGGTGTCATGATGATTTACATAATATCTTCCGTTTTTCTGCAGCTTCCACGGCTCATCATAGGGCAGTTCCAGAAATCCCGCGCTCTCCAGGCGCTCTTTGCAGGCGCGGACTGCCTGTACCGGCGACACACCTTTTTTCAGCAAATCAAATAAAAGTTCTGTCTCTTTCATGTCTATGTCCTCTTTTCTTCTTTATCTGTGACCCCTTCCGGGGCTGTTCTCTCAGCTTCCTATCATACCAGAAATCATATTGTGAAGCAAACCTTCCCAATCGGCTTTCTATTTGTCCCCAATCTGTGTTATACTACACAAAGGCAATGCGCCCCAATACTATATGACACGGAGAAGACTATGATTGCACTTTCCCTACCGGAAATTAAAGATTTTATGAATAAACTGCTGTGTACGGACACGTTCGGGCACTTTCTTCTAAAGGAAGCCGTCATCTTGGGCAGCGTCACCTGGAGCTTAGACGGCACGATCCAGCCCGATTTTTATTCATCAGATGAAGCCGATGCGCTCGGACTGACGGGACTTTCTTTTCTCCCGTTTGAACAGGTACGGCCGCAGTGTTTTGACCTGATCAAGGGCAAACGCACTCCTTCTTATTTTAAATTTGTCTTTCTGCTCTCCCCGAAGAATCTGGAACGGACACTGCTTTCGACCCACAGTTCTTTTACCCCGGAGGACATTACGGGAATGTTTATCAATCTGAAATTCCAGCAGAAAAAACTGCTCCTTACCACGGGCATTTCGTACCGGATTTTCTCCGTGGACAAGAGCCTCGATCAGGAGTGGGATTCCCTTGTAAAGCGCTTTCTCACTGCGCATGAAATTAGTTTTGAAGAACTTTAATTTATTACTTTACTTTTATAAATTCTTATGATATTGTACTAATAGCTGTAAGTTACAGTTAGTATTATTTTTGGAGGTACTTTTTGATGAAAGGTACAGTAAAATGGTTCAACAACCAGAAGGGTTACGGATTCATTTCTGACGAGTCAGGCAACGATGTATTCGTACATTACTCAGGACTTAACATGGAAGGTTTCAAGTCTCTTGAAGAGGGCGCTTCCGTAGAGTTCGACGTTGTAGAAGGATCCAAGGGACCGCAGGCAACCAACGTAACTGTAGTAAAATAATTACTGCAGGCGGTAAGCTTACCGCGTTAAATCACTAGTTTCATGTACCTTTTTCTTAAAATAGACTTGTTTTATTTGTTAGATTAAGATATTGTAAACAATGGATTTAAAAAGAGTCTGTCACAAGTTTTCTTGTGGCAGACTCTTTTTGTATATGAACTTAGCAGATCAGGTTAGGATTATCCTGTTTTTTCAGGCATTTCACCACATTGACAATACCGCTCTCCGCCATGCTTTTTACCGCTTCCTCTGTATAAAACGCAATGTGCTGCGTCATCGTCACATTCGGGAACTGTCTCAGATACGCCATATTCCGGTTTGCAAGAATATCCGACCGGCGGTCCATATGGTAGATTCCCTCCTCATGCTCGATCACATCCAGTCCCAGCGCACCGATCTTCCGCGTCTCGATTCCCTCGATGATGTCATCCACGCGCATCAACTCTCCTCTCGCGCAGTTGATCAGAATGACGCCGTCCTTCATCTGGTCGATCGCCTTTTTATCAATCATATAACGTGTCTGATTGGACAGTGGCGTGTGCAGTGAGATAATATCACTCTTCGCGTACAGTTCCTCCAGAGAACAGTATTCGATTCCAAGCGCCGGATCGGCATTCTGACGTCTGCTGTATGCCAGAATCCTGCAGCCGAATCCCTGCAGATTCTGTGCCACCTTCTGTCCGATTTTTCCCGTTCCGATGATACCGACGGTAAGATTACGAAGCTCCCTTCCGATCAGCCCGCCAAGCGAATAATCGTTGGCATTCCCGCGGAACAGTGCCTGCTTATAATTGCGAAGCGACATTAAAATCAGCATGACCGTATACTCGGCAACGCCGTCCGGATCGTAATAGCCGTTGCAGACGTGAACGCCATTGCTCTTCGCCGCATTCAGGTCAATATGGTCATACCCGATGGTACGTGTCGCAACGACGCGGATACGCCGCTTTGCAGTCTCCTCAATCAATGCGGCGTCCATCTTTGTATCTCCAAGAATCGTAATGCCGTCCGCTCCCTCGGCACGATCAATGTTGTCCTGTGTCATCGGCCCCTGCACCAGTGTAATCTCTATCTGCTCCTGCTGTGCTGCGGCAAGCAGGTAATCTTTTTCATCCGGTCTCACTTCATAAGCTGTGATTTTCATGGGTATCCTCTCTTTCAAGCATTCTGCACTATTTTCTAAAATGTGTTCACCGTGAACACGTTGTTATAGAATTATCATAAATTGCTCCGGTCTGCAAGCCGATGCTTTAAAGGGATGAATAATCCTTGTCATTTTTTTGTTTTTCCTTGCATAATAGAAAATATTGTGCCAAAATCAAAACAACAGACACTGACCCGGACAGGAGGTTCATGATGGAGCAGCCGATTTTATCTTTTCTTACCGCATATTTTTCTGACCTGCATATCCAGTGCAGACTGACCGACCGCAAACAGTTAGAACTGGCGGATCTGGATCTCGGACTGCGCAACAGTATCCTGATGCAGGAAGCCGATGCGCAAAAACAGGCGCCGTTTCCATTTGTACAGAACACCCTCTATTTTATTGTGGATTACTACGAGTGCAATTATTCCTTTTTCCGTCTGCCGGATAAAAGTGCCTTCCTGTTCGTCGGGCCTTTTCTCTGGAGAGAATTTGAGCGCTCCCAGATTCTGTCGCTTATAAACCGGCTGGATATTCCGGCTGAACTTTTTCCACAGCTGCAGGAATATTATCACGCCCTGCCGCTGATCGCGGACAAAGCCTCCATGACCGCCCTGCTGCGCCACGTCTATCAGACGCTGGATGCCGACGCGGATGTATCCGTACAGACCCTGCATTTGAAAGATCTCGAGACCAGAGAGTCCTTTTTGGAAAAGCACCAGTTTGTCGTACCGGAGGACCCGGTCTTAAGCATGCACCTTCTTGAAGAGCGCTACCATATCGAGGATGAGCTACTCGACGCCATCTCTCACGGCAACAGCGCCCGTGCCCTCTCCTTCATGGAGGCTCTCGGGAACCTGCGCTTTGTCCCCCGCACGGAGGACGCACTCCGCAACCGCAAGAACCTGATTCTGACCCTCAACACGCTGTTGCGGAGAAAAGCGTACGAAACGGGCGTCCACCCGTTTTATATCGACGCCGTCTCCGGCAACTTTGCGCGCATGATCGAGAGCATCCAATCCGTGGAAGAAATCAACGATCTCATATCCTACATGGTTCAAAGTTACTGTCAGCTCGTGGAACAGCGAAGCATGAGTTCGTATTCCGATCCGATCCGCCAGATTCTCGTCACCATAGACGCCTCGCTGACCGGGGACTTAAGCCTGAAACGTTTTGCCAGCGAACTGTTTTTGAATACAAGCTACCTGTCCACGCTGTTCAAAAAGGAAGTCGGCATGACCCTGACGGACTACGTCAACGCCAACCGTATCGAATACGCCAAGAAGCTGCTGCGCAGTACCCTCCTGCCGGTGCAGGATGTTGCGGCAGCCTGCGGCATCCCCGACGTCCACTATTTCACACGGCTCTTCCGCCGCATCACGGGCATGACGCCCCGCGAGTGGAGACGCTAAAAGACCGGGCATGGAATGTGGCAGGCATGGATTTTGCAAATATACTGTATCTGCCTGTTCCGGACTGCCAACCGGCGGCGGGAATCCGAAACGCAAAATGGGAGCATTTCTTCTATGCCGCGTTTGGTATCTCCGATGATCCGTGTTTTTCCAAGCTTTGAACACTCCGCGGAGAGTGTCCGCAATCCGCAGACAATTTTAGGACTTTTGTGCAGCGCTTGTCTGCGCTTCTGAATAAAACATAACCGCGCGAAGCCGATGTTTGAATTGGCATCTGCCTTATTTTCAATAGCAGATGCCAACGAGTTTCGGTTCGCGCGGTTTTATATTG
>JABLTR010025437.1_pt1 | contig 70794 bp, 71 predicted proteins | sample 7160071 | NCBI WGS metagenome assembly JABLTR01 (sample SAMN14651230, study PRJNA627086) | human gut metagenome | isolation source: feces | host: Homo sapiens | reverse complement strand
TCGATGTCCCGTTCTGTTCTGAAATTCTCTCTTTACAAGAAATTTTCAGGGTTGTTGTCTATTGTTCAATTATCAAGGTTCTGTAGGTTGTTGTCGTGTTTCGACAGCCATATTAGATTATCATATTTGTCGAATCTTGTCAACAACTATTTTAATCTTTTTAATAATTGTCGCTCGCTGATCTAGCCTTGTTGTTTATGTCCCCGCGACAACTTTGATAGGATATCATATACTTACTTGAGTTGTCAATATTATTTTTATTTTTTATTTTATTTATACAATTTACACAATTTATTCCGCCCATATCTGGATTTTGTAAGAGATTTGTCGAAACTGCAAGCCTGCTCCTTTTATAATAGATTCATTGCCTGGTTTACAGATCTGACTCCTATCACCTCGATTCCTTCAACCTGTCCAAGCCCCTTCACCGATACTTCCGGAAGAATACAGGTCTTAAACCCTAGTTTCTTAGCCTCCGCGACTCTCTGCTCCGGCATGGTAACAGCCCTTACTTCCCCGCTCAGTCCTACTTCTCCAAAAACAATAGCATCTTCTGACACCGGCTTATTCTTATAACTGGACGCTATCGCCATCACAATTCCCAAATCCGCTGCCGGCTCATTCATCCGGATGCCACCGGCAATATTTACGTAGGCATCATAACTGGACAGCGGCAAACCTGCCCTTTTTTCCAATACTGCCATCAGCAGGTTGACACGGTTATAGTCTAAGCCTGCCGCCGTCCTTCTGGGCATGCCGAAACTGCTTTTGCAAACCAATGCCTGAATCTCCATCAGCATAGGACGTGTTCCTTCCATTGCACATGCCACTACGGAGCCGGATGCATGTTCCGGCCTGCCGCTCAGCATGAATTCCGAAGGGTTCTCTACTTCCACGAGGCCGCTTTTCTGCATTTCAAAGACTCCTATTTCATTGGTCGAGCCAAAGCGGTTCTTGACCGCCCTTAGAATACGGTAGGACGCATGCCGGTCTCCCTCAAAGTAGAGCACTGTATCCACCATATGTTCCAATACCCTGGGGCCTGCAACCGTGCCCTCTTTCGTTACATGTCCTACGATAAAGATGGATATGCCTAGCCCCTTGGCCAACTGCATCAAGATATTCGTAGACTCTCTGACCTGCGACACGCTTCCTGGCGCTGACCCCACTTCTTCGTTATACATAGTCTGAATCGAATCGATCACCACCATGTCCGGCGTCTGCTGCTCGATCACGCCGCGTATCATATCCAGATTCGTCTCGCACAGAAGAAAAAGGGTATGGGAGAAATCCCCCATCCGGTTTGCCCTAAGCTTGATCTGCTTTAAAGATTCCTCTCCCGATATATATAATATCTTTTTATTCATAGCAGCCAGCCTCTGGCAGACCTGCAGAAGAAGCGTAGATTTCCCGATTCCAGGATCGCCTCCGACCAGCACCAGAGATCCCGGTACGATTCCTCCTCCAAGCACCCGGTCAAGTTCTGCCATTTCTGTCATCATGCGCTCATCTTCATCCGTCTCCACGCTGGACAAAGCTACGATCTGCGCTTCCTTCTTATCCCGCACGGTTCCAGCCTTTACAGATGTCACCTTCTCTTCAACAAAAGTATTCCATTCTCTGCACGCTGGGCACTGTCCCAGCCACTTGCTTTCTTCATGCCCGCAATTCTGGCAGAAGAATACGCTTTTTTTTGCCTTTGCCATCATTCATCTCCTTACGATCGCTATCGCCTATGCTGAAAGAAGGGCTGCTATCTGCAGCCCTTCTGACTTTATTCTCATATTCTGCTACTTCTTTACAACCTTTACCTCTACGGATTGATTTGGCTCCAGTTCCGTACTTACGCTTAACTTGCCGCTTAAATTGGTCTTCATATCCCCTACATTCACATCATCCATGTATACGACATATTCGCTGTCTGCTTCCAATTCCAGAGTAAACTGAGCATCTTTCATGCCAGATACCTTGAATGTTACTATGTCTTCCGTCGCCTTAAAGTTTTCAACCGCCGTTCCCGGCACAGACTCATATACAAACATGCCGTTCTTTTCCAACTTTGTAATCTCAGCAAAAGTCTTTACTTTATATAAATCTCCCTGAAATTCAAAACCATCCAGCTTTGTCTTATTCTCTAGTGTGTAGTCCCCAAAACTAAGCGTGCCATCAACTTCCGCTTTCAATAGGTCTTTCACTGCTGCCATTATTTTTTCCTCCTAAGGTTCTTCTTTTGTATCCCTATTATATATCAAATCAATTTTAATTTGTAGTCTTTGGAATAAATTTTATTTCTTTTTTAGACATTCCGACCGCCACTTCAGAATCCCTTGTAATCTCTCCGTTTAAGAGCGCTTCCGCAAGTTTATCCTCCAGCTGGTTCTGAACGGCCCTTCTGAGCGGACGGGCGCCATACTTCTTATCTGTGCCCGTTTCAACAATATGGCTCTTTACAGAATCCCTGATTTCCAGCTTAATGCCCAGCTGGTCTTTGGCGCGTCTGGCAAGTTCTCTGCACATCATGCTGACAATCTTCCTCATCTGCTCCTTATCAAGCGGATGGAATACCAGGATCTCATCAATCCTGTTGAGGAATTCCGGCCGGAAGATCAGCTTGATCTCATTCATAACGTTGCTTTTCATCCGCTTGTAATCCCCTGCGGCATCTTCCTTGGCATTGAATCCCAGTTTTTTCGGATCAATAATTGCCTGGGCGCCTGCATTGGATGTCATGATGATCACCGTATTGCAAAAGTCCACTTTCCTTCCCTGGGAATCGGTGATATGGCCATCATCCAGCACTTGCAGCAGGATGTTGAATACATCCGGATGCGCCTTTTCAATCTCGTCAAACAGGATGACAGAATAAGGATGCCGTCTCACCTGCTCGCTTAACTGGCCTCCATCATCATGGCCCACATATCCCGGAGGAGAACCTATCATCTTGGCCACGCTGTGCTTCTCCATATACTCTGACATGTCAACCCGGATCATAGCGTCTTCATTTCCAAACAAAGCCTCGGCCAGCGCCTTGGATAATTCTGTCTTTCCAACGCCAGTAGGACCAAGAAATAGAAACGATCCAATGGGACGCTTAGGATCCTTGAGTCCGACCCTTCCTCTTTTGATTGCCTTGGCAACCGCGGATACTGCTTCTTCCTGCCCGACAACCCTCTTATGAAGCGTCTGTTCCAGTTTATTAAGTCTGGCGCTCTCTGATTCTGCCAGCTTCTGCACCGGAATCTTCGTCCACTGGGATACTACGCCTGCAATATCTTCTTCCGTGACCGCCACTGTCCTGTCTGCATTTCTTTTATGGAAGCGCTTCTTAATCTGCTCTAGTTTATTCGCCGCCTCATCCCTCTCTTTTCTAAGCAAGGATGCTTCTGTCATATTCCCCTGGCAGATCTCCTCTTCCATCTCTTTCGACAGTTCAGCCACCGATTCTTCCAGGGTGAAGATACTGTCCGGCACCTTAAAGCCTCTTAAGCTTACTTTAGAGCACGCTTCATCCAGTACGTCAATTGCCTTATCTGGCAGGAATCTGTCATTAATATAACGGCTGGAAAGCTTTACCGCCGCCTCAAGCGCCTCTTCTTCTATCTGTACATGATGGTGCGCCTCATATCTTGTACGCAGGCCTTTGAGTATGTTCAGGCAATGCTCCTGGGTAGGCTCTTCCACCGTAATCGGCTGAAAACGCCGCTCCAATGCGGCATCCTTCTCGATATACTTGCGATACTCTACGATCGTGGTGGCTCCAATCAGCTGAATCTCGCCTCTTGCGAGAGATGGCTTTAATATATTCGATGCATCGATAGCACCCTCTGCGCCGCCCGCACCTATGATCGTATGAACCTCGTCCAGGAACAGGATGATATTTCCCGCGGCCTTTACTTCCTGGATCAGCTTCTTCATCCTTTCCTCGAATTCTCCGCGGTACTTAGAGCCGGCAATCATACCGGCCAGATCCATAGTCAGGATCCTCTTATCCTTCATTCCTTCCGGAACGATTCCGGATGCGATCTTGGCTGCAAGCCCTTCAATCACCGCAGTCTTACCAACACCCGGCTCGCCTACCAGGCAGGGATTGTTCTTCGTCCTCCGGCTTAATACCTGCATCAGCCTGCCAATCTCTTCTTCCCGCCCAATGACAGGATCCAGTTTCCCTTCTTTTGCCTGGGCGGTCAGATCCGTTCCATACTGCTGTGCGACCCCTTCTTTCTTTCTGCCGGACTCCTGCAGCATTTCCTCCTGATACTCTTTCGGATCCACGCCAAGGACAGATAGGATATCCTGATATAACTTCTGAAGGCTGATATTCAAGGTCAGCAGTATTCTCGTGGCCACGCAGTCCGTCTCATGCAGCAGCGAAAGAAGCATATGCTCCGTCCCAATCTGACTAGACTGAAACCGCAAGGCTTCTGCCTTGCTCTCTTCCAGAATATATGCAAGCCTCGGGCTGATCTCCGGGTTATGGGCAAGCGCAACGCTTCCCACCGGAGATACCAGTTCATCCACTACTTTTAATATCTTTTCTTCATCAACTCCGCTTATGGCCAGCACCTGGCCCGCGACTCCAGTATAGACTTTTCTCAAGCCTAGAAGCAGGTGTTCTGTTCCTACATAAGGATGATCTAATTCTTTTGCAATATTCTTCGCAATTCTCAAAACATCATTTGCCTGTTCCGTATAATTCATTGTGTCTTTCCCTTTCTATACTCGTCAAATATCTCATCTACCAAAGCATGTACCTCTTCTCTGGAAATATCCTTGCAGCTTCCTTTTGCAAGCAGTATCCGAAGCTGCTCCTTCATCTCCAGAAGCGCCCTGGCCTTATCCACATCAATGGCAATAACCGCTCCCTTCCTTCTGTCCAGCTGGATAAATCCTTCCTGTTTCAAAATCGTATATGCCTTATTTACCGTATGCATATTGATGCCAACAGTGTCAGCCATCTGCCTTACGGAAGGAAGCGCGTCGCCCTCCCGGATAATATCCATGGCAATTCCCATAATAATCTGGTTCTGCAGTTGGACATATAACGCCTCATCACTGTTAAAATCAATCTCTATCAGCATAGTATCACCTTTTCCATCATTCGTTGTGTTATACACATAATATAACACAACTAAAAGGAGCTTACAACCTAAATTGTAAGCCCCTTTCGCAACTTTGAAGGAATTAAGTTTGGAAATTGTCGAATTAATTAAAACAGACCTTTGATATCTGCGAACTCATAGCAGTCAAAACTATCTGCAACGTTCTTGCATGTAAGTTTTCCATCGTATGTATTGATTGCAGAGTACAGAACGTCATTGTCCTTGCAAGCCTGCTCTAAGCCTTTGCCTGCGATCTGAAGGCCATAGCTTAATGTAGCGTTAGTCAGAGCGATCGTAGATGTTCTCGGAACTGCTCCTGGCATATTTCCTACGCAGTAATGAACAACGCCTTCTTCGATGAAGATCGGATCATCATGATAGGTAACCTTTGTTGTCTCGCCGCATCCGCCCTGGTCAACAGCAACGTCTACAAATACAGCGCCTGGCTTCATCTCTTTGAGATATTTCTTCTTGAAGATCTTCGGAGCAGCCTTTCCTGGAATCAGCACGCAGCCGATAACAAGGTCAGCTTCTTTAACTGCTCTCTCGATATTTGCATCGTTAGATACTAATGTCTGGATACGTGCTCCAAAGATGTCATCGAGATATGCCAGTCTCTGAAGGTTGATATCCATGATCGTTACGTTAGCGCCCATACCTACAGCAATCTTGCAAGCGTTTGTTCCAACAGATCCGCCGCCAAGGATAACGATGTTAGCCTTTGGTGTTCCTGGTACTCCGGCAAGAAGAACGCCTTCGCCGCCATATGTCTTCTCTAAGTACTTAGCACCTTCCTGGATACTAAGACGTCCAGCGATCTGGCTCATTGGAGCAAGAAGAGGAATGCTTCCGTTTCTCTCGATCAATGTCTCGTAAGCAACACCCTTTACTTTTCCGTTTAAGAGTGCATCTGTCTGCGGCTTATCAGCTGCAAGATGAAGATATGTATAAAGGATCAGTCCTTCGTGGAATAATGGATACTCTTCTGGCAATGGCTCTTTAACCTTGATCATCATCTCAACTGTATCCCATACTTCTTTTGCAGTATCGATCATCTTTGCGCCAGCTTCTACATACTCTTCATCTGTAAATCCAGATCCAAGTCCAGCACCTTTCTCGATATAAACATCGTGGCCTGCGTTTGAATAGCTCTTAACATTATCAGGTGTCATACCTACACGGAATTCATTGTTTTTAATTTCTTTTACGCATCCTACTTTCACTTTACTTTACCTCCTGGTTTGTAATTAAATAATTATATTTTGCCTGCCGTTCGTTCCGGCATACGACTTTGAATGAACAATATTTTTCACCACTTTTGCTTTGTGAAGAATATTATTCATTTGTCTCTAAAATTATACTAACACACCCGTCTATATTATTCAATAAAAGTTATTTTTTTCACAAAAACTTTTAATTGTGTTAAGAATATGTCAATTGTATTTACAATTGCACTTGCATATTTCCTCATTTCATGATTAAATCTAATTATAAATAAGAGAGGGGAATTTCATATTCCTGTTCTGCCGGAGGTAAACATATGAAAGAATTGAGAGAAACCATCCATAGTGCCAATTTGACGAAAACGCAGAAGATGATTGGCCAGTATGTCTTAGACAATTCGGCTGACGCTTGCTTCATGACTTCCACCGAGATAGCCATGAAATTGGGGGTAAGCGAGTCATCCGTCATCCGCTTCAGCCGGTCGCTGGGCTTTAGCGGATTCATGGATTTCCAGAAATCTTTGAGAAAAGATTATCAAGATAAGGTTCTAAGCATCTCCAGTACCATCACGGTACCGGCACAGCGGGTGGTAAAAAGAGCAAAACTTGAGAGCAACTCCGATTATATTAACCGGCATTTTAAAAATGCGGCTAAAAATCTGGAGTCCGCCCTGGTTCATAACGCTCCCGCAACATTTGAAGAAGCTGCCGACACTATCATATCAAGCAAGCGCAAATACGTTGCGGCTTCCAGGGGCAATTCATGTTTGGGCGACTATTTCCTGCTATATTTAAAGCACATGGTGCCAAATGTAGAATCAGCCAACAGTTCTGCCATCAGCCCCATTGACCACATCTGCAACATATCCAGGGATGACTGCCTGATTATGTTCAGTTTTCCAAGGTATTCTTCTATTGATAAGATTACTGCCAGAATGGCCCAGGAAGCCAACGCGAATATCATCGTAATTACAGACAAGCCAAGCGCGCTTCTGGCACAGTATGCCACCACCCTCTTCACAGTTCCGGTAGACAGCAATGCATTCTTCAATTCACTGACTGGCCCTCAGTTCGTTGCAGAGGCGCTTCTTGATACCATCAGCCACAAGGTGAAAGGAATCGAAAAAAGGTTGAAGAAGATCGACCGCTATCTGGCCGAGCTGGGCAACTATTAGTCATCTGTTTTTCTTTCATGCAGCAAGAGGGCAGGCGAAAGACTCGCCTGCCCTCTTGCTGTTATTTCCAAACTATATCTTACGCCTCATCTATCGCTTTGCCGATATCATGACGCATATATTTGTTGTCGAACTGCACCCACTGCGTCGCCGCATAGGCATTTTCTCTTGCTTCCTTCAGATCCTTCCCTTTGGCGGTCACGCCGAGCACGCGTCCTCCATTCGTCACGATCTGGCCTCCGTCAAACTTGGTTCCGGCATGGAAGCAGTAGTATCCTTCATGCTTCTTGAATTCCTCAAGGCCTGAAATCGGAAGTCCCTTCTTGTACTCCACCGGATATCCATCGCTGGCCAGGACGACGCATACGGCTGCATTGTCCTCAAACTCCAGGTCAACCTGATCCAGCGTTCCGTCAATGCAGGCTTCCACCACTTCAATAATATCATTCTTCATTCTTGGAAGAACCACCTGGGCTTCCGGATCTCCGAATCTTGCATTGTATTCCAGGACTTTCGGCCCTTCCTCTGTCAGCATCAGTCCAAAGAAGATGACGCCCTTAAAGGGCCTTCCTTCTGCTTTCATCGCATCCACGGTTGCCTGATACACATATTTGTTGCAGAATTCCTCTACCTCTTTCGTATAGAACGGGCTGGGAGAAAAGGTTCCCATACCGCCCGTGTTAAGCCCCGTGTCTCCATCGCCTGCCCGCTTGTGATCCTGGGCGGATGTCATGGTCTTGATCGTATTGCCGTCTACAAAGGATAGGACGGATACTTCGCGGCCTGTCATGAATTCTTCGATGACCATCTCATTGCCTGCAGAGCCAAACTTCTTATCCAGCATAATCGTCTTTACGCCTTCTTTGGCCTCTTCCAGGGTGCTGCAGATAAGCACGCCCTTTCCCAGCGCCAGTCCGTCCGCCTTCAGGACAATGGGGAATTTGGCTGTCTCAAGATATGCAAGGGCCTTCTGCGGATCCGTAAAATTCTCATATGCAGCCGTTGGAATATTGTATTTCTTCATCAAGTCCTTGGAAAATGCCTTGGAGCCTTCCAGGATCGCCGCGTTCTTCCTGGGTCCGAATGCGCGGATTCCTGCCGCCTCCAGTTCATCTACCAGGCCGCCCACCAGCGGATCGTCCATTCCTACGATCACAAGGTCAATCTCTTTTTCCCTGGCAAATGCTACAATCTTGTCAAATTCCATTGCTCCAATGGGAGCGCACTGTGCATATTCTGCAATGCCGGCGTTACCCGGGGTGCAGTAAATTTCATCTACCTTATCGCTCTTTGCGACACAGTATGCGATCGCATGCTCTCTTCCGCCGCTTCCGACAATCAAAACCTTCATTTCGGACCTCCTATGTATGTATCATTCTATTCTTCTTATCTCGTTCGCTTAATCTGTCGTTTCATCTGTGACCCTGGCTATGCCATCCGTCACCGTCACCTTTCCATTGGCAATCAGATCGATCGCCTTCGGAAGTATCTTCCATTCCGCCTGCTCCATCACGCGCCTTTGAAGCACTTCCGGAGTATCAGTGCTTTGCACCTCCACTGCCTGCTGCAGAATGATCGGGCCTGTATCGGTCCCCTCATCCACAAAATGTACGGTCGCCCCCGCCACTTTCACGCCGCGCTTAAGCGCCGCCTCATGCACTTTCAGCCCATAATACCCGGTACCACAGAAGGAAGGGATCAGGGATGGATGAATATTGATAATCCGATTCCTGTACTTTTCGATCATCTTTGGCGGTATGACTACCAGGAATCCAGCCAGCACGATCAGGTCCGGATTCATCCCCTCTACCGCTTCCATGAACTTTTCGTTGAAGACCGCCCTGGTTTCATAGTCCTTCGGAGATATGCAAAGATTCTCGATTCCATGGTTCCTGGCTCTTTCCAGCGCATAGGCCTTCTTATTGTTACTGATCACTCCGGTAATCTTTGTATTGGTAATGGTTCCGGATTCTATGGCATCAATGATTGCCTGCAGATTTGTACCGCCTCCGGATACCAGCACGACCACATTTAGCATAACGTAACTCCCTTTTCTCCTGCTTCGATGCGTCCCACCACATAGGGCTGCTCTCCTGCCGCTTTCATTGCGTCCATGGTCTTATCCACATCTGCCGGATCAACAGCAACCATCATGCCGATGCCCATATTATAGGTATTATACATAGCATGCTCTTCAATTTGGCCTTCCCTTGCAAGCATCTTAAAGATGGGCGGTACCGGATAACTATCCTTTTCAACAACTGCGCATACTCCATCGCAGAGCATTCTTGGGATATTCTCATAGAAGCCGCCACCTGTAATATGGCTGCATGCCTTAATCTTCACGCCTGCCGCCTTCACGCTCTTCAATGCCTTCACATAGATCTTGGTCGGTGCAAGCAGCGCCTCCCCAAGGGTAGTTCCCAATTCGTCATAATATGTATTCAGAGACTCCGCCGTCATCTCAAAGACTTTGCGGACAAGAGAGAATCCATTGCTGTGCACGCCGGAAGATGCCATGCCGATCAGCACATCTCCTGGCTTTAATTCCTTCCCTGTAATCAGGTCTTTCTCATCTACCACGCCAACCGCAAATCCGGCAAGATCGTATTCGTCTTCCGGATAGAATCCTGGCATCTCAGCCGTCTCCCCGCCAATCAGGGCCGCGTCCGACTGCACGCATCCGTCGGCAACGCCGCTTACGATGGTCGCGATCTTCTCAGGCTCGTTCTTTCCACACGCAATATAGTCAAGGAAGAATAATGGCGCACCGCCTGCACATGCAATATCATTTACGCACATAGCCACGCAGTCGATACCGATCGTATCATGCTTGTCCATAATAAATGCCAGTTTTAACTTTGTTCCGACGCCGTCTGTTCCGGATACCAGCGTAGGCTTCTCCATATTCTTGAATGCCTCCATGGAGAAAGCCCCTGAGAATCCTCCGATATTCGTCAGGACTTCCGGCCTCATAGTCTGCTTTATATGCTCTTTCATAAGTTCCACTGACTTGTAGCCAGCTTCAATATCTACACCTGCATTTTTATAATCCATAACATATCTCCTTGTATATTGTTTTCATCATTCTATTCTTTTATTTCAGGTATTCCTCATAGCCGATCTCTTCCAGTCTTGCAGCCTTCGCCTGGACAGTCTCTTTCATCTCTTTGGAATATTCTTTTAATCTGCCTAAGAGTTCCTCGTCAGAGGTGGCCAGGATCTTTGCTGCCAGAATCGCCGCATTCATGCCTCCGTCAATCGCAACGGTCGCAACCGGAATTCCAGGCGGCATCTGCACGATTGAAAACAGCGCGTCTTCTCCTCCCAGATTCTTGCCTGACATCGGCACGCCGACTACCGGCATCGGGAATAATGCGGCGCACATTCCAGGCAGATGCGCTGCCATTCCTGCTCCTGCGATAATAACCTTGATTCCTTTTCCTTCTGCTGCCTTTGCCCATTCAAAGAACACGTCCGGCTCTCTGTGTGCAGAGATGATCGTCATCTCATAGTCAATTCCTAATTTTTCCAGCATCGCTGCAGCTTTGCTCATTACTTTCAGATCAGAGTCGCTGCCCATCACAATTCCTACTTTTGGCATAATCTTCATCCTTTCTCGTATAACTGCGCCAAAGCCGCGCTATCCAGGCTTCCGGCACTATGGGTTCATGATACATTATTTATCTGCATTTTTCAACGGTTCATTGAGAATCTCCGTTCCTGGAAGGACAAATCTTCCATTTTCAAGAAGGATAATTTCCTCCCCTGAATTCGTCACGACCGTAATGCTCTTTAATTCCTCATAAGGAATGGTAATGTCCGTATGGCAGTAGAAATATGCCTTGGACACATCTTCCTCGCGCTGGATAGATACGGAATTATCCCGCGCTATGATCTCTTTTCCATTGGGATTATATACTTTGATATCCTCGCTCCAGCTATAGCAGGTATCGCCCACCGCAAAGTGAGGGCCCATCTTCTCCGCAATCAGAATCGGCATCTTCTCTTCAATTCCGTACTTTCGTGCCGCCACATACGCGGTCGTATTTGTACCGATTGCGAACTCTCCAAGCGGCAGGGTCGGATGCTTGTGGAGAATATTATCATGGATGTATTCCTTATTCTCCAGTTCCCGGTCAAAGTTTCCGCAGTTATAATCCGCGATCATCCCATTGGCAAATGTGATCTCCAGATCCTTATACTGCAGTTCATTCAGATAGACCTTGCTTACATGGAGCACGCCGCTGGTTCCTTCCAGCACCGGAGAAGTAAAGACTTCTCCCACCGGAATGTTTACATCTGCTACGCAGTTTTCAAATATCGTCTCTTTCTGCGGATCCTTTAACGGATGCAGCTGGACCTTCAGATTCGTCCGATTGCCGTTTCCTCCGAGAATATGGACATACGTTCCCTGATCAAGTGCATCGATCAGCGTCTGCTGTACTTTCTCATAGGTCCCGGCGTCCAGCGTATTGATTCGGATGATCTCATCGAAGATCTCTTCATACTTCTCGCCAATCTCTGGGACCGGATAAGCCACAATCGTGTAACTCCTCTCATCCCCCCGGATATACTCATTGGTAATCTGACTCTGGCGGCTGTCGTAGAGCAGTACAAGTTCCTCCTGCTTTTCGGACAGTTTCAATACCTCTTCCTTCTGCTTGGGCGCAAAAGGTTCTTCTCCAAACATCTCAATGCAGGCAGGACCGGCAAACCCGGCAGCCAATTCCTTATAACGCTCATACGTAGTCTTGACGACTTCCAGCTTCCGTTCCAGGAACTTTTTATCCAGAAACAGCGCCTGGTCATTCCTATGGTCATACTCGTACTGCTTATTCGCGACAGCCCCAAAATACCCAATCTTTAGATGCTGCCTTTTGGTCAGGACGCTGACCCCGGAACGGTAGATCACCGGCTTAAGCCCCATCTTCTCAAAATTAGCAATGGCTTTTTTAATGACCCGCTCAAATCCAAGGACATAGCGGATATTAACCGTAGATTTCTTTGACAGATCCTTTCCGGTATTCACAAATCCGATCCGGTATCCTTCCGTGTAAACATCGGCCATCCTCTTTATAACTGCGTCATCCAGCTTCATCAGATGCCTGGCCGTCTGAAGTTCATTCTCGCTTATATACTCGCCGAACTGGTACAGGTATCTTATATCGTCAAGATCGCTGTCCATAATGATGCCTGCGGCGAAGCTTTCATCCGGGTCAATCTGCTCCCGGATCCGGTCTGCGACGAATACATCGCAATAATCGCTGGCATACCAATAGATGGTCTCCTTTATATTATCAATCGCCGGATACGGCTCTCCTTCAAATTGATTGTATACTTCGACCAGAAGTTCAAATAGGATATCCAGATATTCCGTCTTCTGCTCGAATGTATAGGCAATGGCTCCTCTAAGTTCCGCGTACAGGAAGCTTAAGACTAAGCCGTAGTCCTTCCCGCACTGCTTCACGGCATAAGAGGGATTCCCATAACTGGCTTCATACCGTTCCGGAAGAATATCCTGATACAGCCGGCGGTTCCATTCCTTAAGTTCATCCAGTCCCAGCACCTGGAATCTGCCGCTTTGAAGTTCTGTCCGCAGTTCGTCTATCATGATGGCAAATCCTGCCATCTCGTGGAAATAATCCCGAAATTCGCTGCCAACCGTACTCTCTTTTTCTATTTCACGGATACGCCCGATTGCCAATTCATATCTTTCTTCTATCATTTAAAACAGCCCCCTGATGAATATTGCAGTCAGTCCAAGGAGGAAGGCCGCATTGGCGCCAATCCCCACCTTGCACGTTATGTAATTCTTATCTCTTTCCCGGAAGCCCCGCACGCCCAGCAGCAGGCCCATAAAGGATAGCGCCAGCGTGCCTAGGCCGATGAATCCTATCAGGATATTCACCTCGCCCTTGCTTGCAAATGCGATGATCAGCATGAGAACCAGCAGGATAAACACGACCACTGCGTAAAAGCAGGAATATACCCCCTTCTTTGAATGCCGAAGAGGCGCCTGGCCATACTTGGTCTTGATCATTTTCTTTCTCTGCTTTTCCCTGGCCTTTGCGATGGCTTTTGCCCTATCTTCTTCTGTGGTTATTTTTCTTTTTATAAACATGTCTTCTCCTTATTGCCGCGCAAATTATGAATAAGATGTAGCCTGCCAGTCCCCCAATCGTATTGAGCAGAAGGTCATCCACATCAAAACTTCCTACCTTTGTGACCAGCTGGAACGTCTCTACGCAGAGGCTTAGACCGAAACTGTAGAACACCGTCGAGAATAAGCTTCTGTATTTGCTGGCCATCGGCATAAAGAATCCAAACGGCATAAAGATAATAACGTTTCCAAACAGGTTGGTAAACATGGCAAACATGCCAACCTGGTCTCTATACTCCCAGAATCTTTTTATTTCTTTAAAGAGCACAAGATTATAATGGTACTCCTGCATCTCTCCCGTGCGTCCGTACCAATCGGAAAATATCAGAAAGTAAATAATAAATATAATATACAGTACGAACAATATCTTTCCGAGAATACGGATTCTTTTTCTGCTCTTTGAATTCAAAAATCAAGCACCCTTTCAATCCGGACTTCTTAGAAAGTAAGCCCTTTTTTCTCTCTCAGTAAGCGTGCTCCACTGATGATTGCCAGCACTCCTGCCGCAACTCCTACGACTGCTATCACAATTCCAACTGCAATATTGACTGCCCCGGCAAAACTCATAGCCTTATACGCTCTCTCGTTCATCATAATCCCTCCTGGTCTTATTTCACGCCATACTGTTTATAATATGTGTCAATTGCTGCTTTTAATGTATCATCAATAATAATTTTTCCTTTATATGGTCTATTGTACAGATGTTCTACCACTTCCGCCATCGTTACGATAGCCGTTGTCTTAAGTCCGTATTTTTCTTCAATCTCAGCCAGCGCGCTCTTCTCTCCCTGTCCCCGCTCCATACGGTCTACGGAAACGACCAGGCCCGCGACGGTTACGTCTCCCTGTGCCTTGATGATCGGCAGCGTCTCCTGAATAGAGGTTCCGGCAGTCGTCACGTCTTCAATGATTACAACCTTGTCTCCATCGGCAATGGGGCTTCCAAGAAGGATTCCTTTATCGCCATGGTCCTTGACCTCTTTCCGGTTGGAGCAATACTTGATATCCTTGTCATAGAACTGGCTGATCGCCATCGTCGTCGCCACCGTCAGCGGAATCCCCTTATAGGCCGGCCCGAACAGCACGTCAAAGTCAAAGCCGAACTTGCTTTCTATCGCCTTGGCATAGTACTCGCCCAGTTTGCGAAGCTGCGCTCCTGTGCGGTAAAATCCTGTATTTACGAAAAATGGCGTGTTCCTTCCGCTCTTGGTAACAAAGTCTCCGAATTTTAATACTTCGCAGTCAATCATGAATTCAATAAATTCCTGTTTATACTGTTCCATAGTCAACATCTCCTTTTTATGGCACCTTCTGTGATTCTAGTGCATCAAGTTATTATAGCATCTGAAAATGAATCTTTCAATTGCCTTTCATGCAAAAACATCTTTATCATTTTCAGGGATTGCTTCGTATATTGCATCTTTCTTATTACAAAGCATAAGGGAGACCCTCCTGTGGAAGTTCTCCCCCGGCAGCCTTTTCACCGGCCGCTTCTTCAACTATTTAACAATGCCAATCATATCCTCAACATGGGCAAATCCATACTGCTTCATATACTGCTCGATTCCTTCCGCCACTTCTATGGTCGCGGCAGGATTGAAGAAATTGGCTGTTCCCACGGAAACCGCCGTGGCCCCTGCAAGAAGGAATTCTATTGCATCTTCAGCCGTAGCAATTCCGCCCATTCCGATGATCGGAAGCTTCACCGCATTGGCCACCTGATAGACCATTCTGACGGCAATCGGCTTGATCGCCGGACCCGATAGTCCCCCAGTCTTGTTGGCCAGGGCAAATGCCCGCTTATGAATGTCAATCTTCATCCCGGTCAGCGTGTTGATCAGGGAAAGTGCGTCTGCTCCGCCTGCCTCTGCTGCTTTTGCAGTCTCTGTAATGTCTGTTACATTGGGGCTAAGCTTCATGATCACCGGCTGCCTGGCCCGTTTCTTCACCTCCGCGGTAATTGCCTCGACCGCCTTGGGATTCTGTCCGAAAGCAATGCCTCCTTCTTTTACATTCGGGCAGGAAATGTTGATCTCCAGCATATCCACTGCTTCATCGGCAAGGCGTTCCACCACTTCGCAATAATCTTCCGTTGTCCGTCCGCAGACATTCACGATGATCCTGGTGTCAAACTGCTTAAGGAACGGGATGTCCCGCTGGCAGAATACGTCGATTCCCGGATTCTGCAGTCCGATGGCATTCATCATGCCGCATTTTGTCTCCGCGATCCTGGGCGTGGCATTTCCCGGCCATGGCACATTGGCCACGCCTTTGGTGACAACGGCTCCCAGCCTGTTAAGATCTACGAATTCGCTATACTCTTCCCCGGATCCAAAGGTTCCGGATGCTGTCATGACCGGATTCTTAAGTTCTACACCAGCAAGATTAATTCTCGTATCCATTATAACTCCACCTCCGTAGACAAGAATACCGGCCCGTCCTTGCAGACCCGCTTATTATGCACATGGCTGTGGCCATCCACTTCCTTGGACTGGCACACGCATGCAAGACAAGCGCCGATGCCGCAGGCCATCCGTTCTTCCAAAGATAGATAGCATGGAATATTCTTTTCCTCGGCATACGCCTTCAGTGCCCGGAGCATTGGCGTCGGTCCGCAGGCATAGATAATCTCTGCATCCAGCCCGTTCTCACGAATGGCATCCAGTACATTTCCCTTGGTCCCTGAACTTCCGTCTTCCGTAGCCACATAGACGCTGCCGTATTCTTTTAGTTCTTCTGTCAGGAATAATTCGTCCCGATACCCTGCTACAATCTGTTTCTCGCAGTCTAGCTGCTTTGCCAGTTCCAGCATCGGCGGTATTCCAATTCCTCCGCCGATCAGAAATGCCTTCTTCGTGCAATCCGTTAAGAATCCATTTCCCAGAGGTCCCATGACTGAAACCTGGTCGCCTTCCTTCAGTGCCGCAAACTGCTGCGTCCCTGTTCCTTTACCGGTCACCCGGTATACCAGCCGGATATAGCCCTTAGCCTTATCAATCTCGCAGATACTGATGGGACGGGGAAGCAGCTTGCTCTCATCTCTGGTATATACGGACAGAAATTGTCCCGGTCCTGCCTCTGCGGCAATATTCCCCGTCTGAATCCACAGGCTGTAGATATCTGTCGCGATTCTCTCCTGCGAGACGACGGTCGCCTGTTCTTTATACTTGCTCATCTTTGTCCTCCTATCCCCTTCATCCAATCTTTGCTTATGCGCGGCTCTCCAAAGCACCCTTGATATCCTTTACCATGTCCTCCACGGCTGCCCTGGAGGCATCCCCGAAGTTCTCCGGACCGAAGGATTGATATTTCTCCTGCTTATAGGCGGCTATGATTCCCCTGGAGGAGTTGACGATTGCTCCCAGCCCATCTTCATTAAAGAAATGTACCAGGTCCTTTCCTTTTCCGCCCTGCGCGCCATACCCCGGCACGAGGATATAGGCTTTCGGCATGATCTTTCTGAGCACCTTTCCCATCTCGGGATAGGTTGCCCCTACTACGGCGCCCACATAACTGTAAGCATCTCCCATGACTTCTTCGCCCCATGCTGCCACTTTCTCGCCTACGAGTTCATAGAGCGGGCGGCCATCGATCAGCTGATCCTGGAACTCTCCGCTGGAAGGATTGGACGTCTTGACCAGCACGAAGATGCCTTTTTTCTCTTTCTTGCATACATCCAGGAACGGATTCACTCCATCCGATCCAAGATACGGATTTACCGTCACGAAATCCTCATCAAACGGCGCATAGGCCTTGTCCCCAACCTGCACCCTGCCAATATGTCCCGTGGCATAAGCGGCTGATGTGGAGCCGATATCGCCTCTCTTGATATCGCCGATGACGACCAGGCCCTTTTCCTTACAGTAATCTACCGTCTTTTTAAAAGCCGCAAGCCCCGGGATCCCGAACTGCTCATACATGGCGATCTGCGGCTTTACCGCCGGTATCAGGTCATAGGTCTTATCAACGATCTCCTTATTAAACTGCCAGATCGCTTCCGCTGCTCCCTCAAGCGTCTCGCCGAATTCTGCGAAGGCTTTCTTCTGTACCTGTTCCGGGATATAATTTAACATTGGATCCAGCCCGACAACGATGGGGGCTTCCGTCTTTTTTATATTTGCAATCAACTGGTTAATCAACTCTTCTACCTCCTAGTTTTTCTCATCTTTGTACACGATTCTGCCATCGACCAGCGTATATCTTACTTTCCCTGTCACTGGATAGCCGTCAAACGGCGTATTCTTTCCTTTGGACGCAAAGGTATTCTTATCAATGGCGTAGGACTTGTCCGGATCAAAGATCACAATATCCGCAATCTTCCCCTCGGATACAGAGCCTTTCTCCTCAAGCCCCAATATCTTCGCCGGATTGAAACTCATCTTTTCCGCCATATCCATGATGCTAAGAATGCCCGGCTTTACTAATTCCGTATAAGTCAGCGCTGCAGACGTCTCCAGCCCAACGATTCCAAAGAATGCCTTTTCCATGGACTGGTTCTTCTCTTCCTCCGAGTGGGGGGCATGATCGGTAGCTATGACATCCATAACGCCGTCCGCCAGCCCTTTTCTCAATGCTTCCACATCCTTTTTGCTTCTAAGCGGCGGATTCATCTTATAATTTCCATCATCTTCCTTGATATCATCTGTGCACAAGGTAAAATGATGCGGGCACACTTCGCCGGTAACCGGCAGCCCCTCTTCCTTGGCCAGGCGGATCATCTCCACGCTGTCAGCTGTAGAGCAGTGGCACAGATGAAGCCGCACGCCGGTCTCCTTCGCCAGCAGGATATCCCTTGCCACGATCACATCCTCCACGGAGTTGGTGATTCCTTTCATTCCCAGACGTCTCGCATTCTCATCCGCGTTCATCACGCCGCCTTCCACCATGTTGATATCCTCACAGTGGGCAAAAACCGAGATTCCACATGCTTTGGCTGCCTTCATTCCCTTTCTGTAGAGGGAGGCATCCATCACCGACTTCCCATCTTCGCTGATGGCATGGCATCCTTCCCTCGCCATCCCCTCAATATCCGCCAGTTCCTTCCCCTTCTGCTCTTTTGTCACTGCGCCGATCTGAATCACATTTGCAAGAGAGTCCTTTTTTGCCCTTTCATGCACATCTCTGACTTTGGCTCCATCGTCAATGACAGGCTTAGTGTTGGGCATGGCGCACACCGTCGTGACGCCGCCTCTTACGGCCGCCGCGCCCCCGGTCTTGAGCGTCTCTTTATACTCCAGTCCCGGATCTCTGAAGTGCACATGCAAGTCTATGAACCCTGGCATAACATAGCAGCCCTCCGCGTCGATGACCTGCCCTGCCTCTTCCTCTATCGTTGGCGCAACCTTCTTGATTCGGTTATCTTCAATCAGCACATCGTAGTCTCCGTCCATCCTTGTAAGCGGATCAACGACATGTCCATTTTTAATTAATATCGTCATATATGCTTTCCTTTCCGCTGTCCCTGCCTTGGCACGACAGCATGCCCATGGGGCATAGAATTCCATACTGTAGTTTATTTTATCACATGGAATAATAAAAGGGAATGCCCCATTTGGCATTCCCTTTGGATTTTTGGCTCTTTACAGTTTGTTTTTTATCGTTTCCACGGCCTTATCCAGTTGATTGTCGGCTTCCGGATTATTCTCATCCGCCTCATACTCAACCTCTATGTCGGGGGTGATTCCTTTACCGTTAATGCTTCTCCCCTTAGGCGTAAAGTATTTTGCAATGGTCAGCTTCACGCAAGTATCATCCTTCAGGTCAAAGATCTGCTGTACCACGCCCTTTCCGTACGTCTGGGTTCCAACAATATCTCCGATTCCGTAATCCTGAATAGCGCCTGCATAGATTTCGGAAGCGCTGGCGCTATTGCCATTTACCAACACTGCCAGCGGCAGCGTGAACTGGTTCTCATCATCGGATGAGGCCTCCTGCCGATTGCCGTCCTTATCTTCCGTGTATACGATCAGCCCTTTGGGCAGCATCAAATCCAGCATGTCGCAGACGGTATTCAGATTGCCTCCGGGATTGTTGCGCAGATCCACTACCAGCCCCTTCATCCCCTGGCCTTCTAAGTCTTTAAGAGCCTTCTGATACTGGTCATAGGTGACGCTGTCAAATTCAGAGACCGATACATACCCGATCTGGCCATCCATCATCCGATACTTGACCGTCTGGGCCTCGACCGTATCCCGGGTAGCGGTTACCGTCACTTCTTCATTGTCAGCGCCTCGCAGCACCGTCATCTCTACCGTCGTACCCTTTTCCCCCTTTATATGGGAGACGACCTCCGTCAGTTCTACGCCGGTAACTTCCTCCCCATTTACCTTGTAGAGAATATCGTTATCCTTAAGCCCTGCCTTCATCGCAGGAGAATCATCATAGATCTGCACCAAGGTGATGATACCGGTGTTCATATTCTGGCTCAGCACCGCGCCGATTCCCTGATACTCTCCCTCGGTAGTCTCATAAAGGGATTTGGTCTCTTCCTCGTCATAGTATACGGAATAGGGATCATCCAATCCACTGATAAAGCCTTTATAGATGCCTTCTTCCAATTGCTTTTCATCCACATCGCCCATGTAATTCTGATCGATCAATTCCTTTAATTCCGATACTTTCTTCTGCGTGCTGCTATCGACAGCGTCTTTCCCGCTGCCGCTATCCTTCATTTTTAATCCGCAGGATACAAGCCCTGCCACCAATAACATAGCAAGGGCGCCACAAAGCGCCCCCTGCAAAAACCCTTTTTTGTTTTTCATCTAATTAAATCCTGTTCTTATAGATAATTTGCCGGATTAACCGGTGTGCCATTTAAGTTTACCTGGAAATGAAGATGCGGTCCGGTAGAATTGCCGGTTGTTCCTACAGCCGCAATGTTCTGTCCTTTGCTGACTGACTGCCCCGCGCTTACATACAGGTCATTGCAATGCATGTAATACGTCGTCAATCCGTTCCCATGGTTGATAACGATCATCTTTCCTGCATTCCCGCTGTATCCTGCTGAGACAACCGTCCCTGCTGCTGCCGCATAGATCGGGGTTCCGGTTCCTGCCGCGTAATCGATGCCTTTATGGTTTGTGCTTGCGCCTGCCAGTGGCTGTTCCCTGTAACCAAACGGACTGGATATATAAGAATATCCCGGACATGGATGGGTAAAGGTTCCATTGCCAGTCACTACAGCCGCGCCGGCTGAACCGCCTCCGCCTCCGGATGCTTCTTTCTGCTTGCGCTGCGCTGCCGCCGCTGCCGCCTCCAGCTGGGATAATTTATCCTTGGTGTCTCCCAGCTCGCTGTCCAGTTTGCTGATCTCGTCCTCTTTGCTGGCCATAAGGCCGGATACTTCATCCTGCTTCGCGATCAGGTCGTTCTGCATTGTCTCCAGTTCTGCGTACTCTTCTTTGAGCGCAGCCTCCTGGTCTTCCACCTTCTTTACGACCTCCTGGAATTCTACCAGCATATTCCGGTCATATTCAGAAATAGTCGTAATATACTCCGCATTGTTAAGAAAATCCCCTATGCTCTTAGACTCGCACAATATCTCGATAAACTGAGAATTGCCGTTCTCATACATATATTTGATTCTCTTCTTCATGCTTTCATACTGGTCGTTCTCATCGACTTTGGCCTGGATCAGCTCGTCTTCCTTCTCTGTTATCTCAGACTCTTTCTCGTCGATCTTTGTCTTGGTATCCTCCATCTCCGAGACGATCGAACTTAACTGTGCCTCCAGAGACGCCTTCTCGCCCTCTGCCGCTTTCTTTTTCTCTTCCAGTTCCTGCGCCTTTTTCTTCGTGTCGCTAAGATCAGCCGCATTCGCCTGGATGGCCAGGCCTAAACATAGCATAAGCGTCAGCAGAAGGCTTATCAACCTCTTCCCTCGTATCATATGTATCCCCCTTAAAAATTATACTTTCAAGTGCTTACGGATCGTAAAGAAACTTCCAAGGAAACCGATACCGACTCCCAGTACGATTCCCACCGGAAGCAGTGTCTTATAGACGGTTGCCACTGGAAGGAAGTCTACAATATTATTCAGAAGACTGAATCTGGTCATGATATAAGAAATCGCCTTGTCATACATGAAGTACAGCATCACAAGCGGAATTACGGCTCCCACCGCTCCGATGATCAGACCTTCTATCACGAACGGCGCCCGGACGAATCCGTCTTTCGCGCCTATGTATTTCATAATCGCTATCTCCTCGCGCCTTACCGTAATACCCATGGTGACCGTATTGCTGATTAGGAATATGGATACTGCCAGCAGGATTGCAATGATTGCCACGGAAACGTAGCCCACTAATTTATTCACGCTTGTCAGCGTCTTTGCCACGACATCCGACTTGTTGACCTTGCGAACTCCTTCCAGGCCTTCCGCAAATGCAACGACATCCTTCTGCTTGGATACGTCTTCCATATAGACTTCATAGTTGTCAGAATTAGCCAGCGGATTGTCGCTCTTGAATCCTTCCGCAAGATCTCCTGACTCTCCGAAATAATCGCCCTTGAACTTATCCCACGCTTCATCCGCGCTGATATAGTTTACTTCAAGAACGCCATCGGCCGTCTTAAGCTCATCGCCAATCTTATCCTTCTGGCTCTGGGTAGCATCCTCTTCAAAGAATACGGTGATCGCCACCCCTTCTTCTGCTTTTTCCACGATATAGTTAAAGTTGATGACAATGGAGTAGAACAGGCCGAACAGGAAGATACACGCTGCCATCGTCGCAATGGATGCGATAGAGAACATCTTGTTTCTTCCAATGTTCTTCACCCCTTGTTTCATCGAATATCCTACTGTACTAATTCTCATTATTATACCCACCTTTTTTCTCGTCGCTTACAATGACTCCCTTCTTCATTGTAACAACTCGCTTTTTCATCTCGTTTACAATCTCCTGGTTATGCGTAACAACCAATACGGTTGTTCCCCTGTCGTTCGCCTCTTCCAACAGTTTCATAATCTCCCATGAATTTGTCGGGTCCAGGTTGCCAGTAGGCTCATCTGCCAGCAGGATTGCCGGTTCATTCACGATCGCTCTTGCGATGGCAACACGCTGCTGCTCTCCTCCGGAGAGTTCCTTTGGATATGATTTGTACTTCTGAGCCAGCCCTACCAGCGATAATGCTGCCGGCACCTTTTTCTTGATGATTCGGGTAGGCGTCTCTGTAACGCGCTGTGCAAATGCTATATTATCATAGATATTCCTGTCCTTCAAAAGCCGGAAATCCTGGAATACGACTCCGATTCCTCTTCTGTACATCGGAATCTTCCTGTGCTTCATCCGGTTCAGGTTCTGTCCGTTTACGATAATCGTTCCTGAGGTAGGGTCCAGTTCCTTCATGATCAAACGAATCAGCGTAGACTTTCCTGATCCGCTGTCCCCTACGATAAATACAAATTCGCCCTGCTCAACCTTCAGGTTAACGCCGTTCAGGGCTGCAACCCCTTTCGAGTACTCTTTCGTTACTTCTTTTAATTCAATCATACTTTCCTCCTGATTATTAATACTCCAGTGATTCCATGTACTTCATATACTTCACGACCATAAGTGCGATCTTGAATGTAATGGCATCTTCAAACACGCGCAGATCTAGCCCCGTGCTCTTCTGAAGCTTATCCAGCCGGTATACTAATGTGTTACGGTGAATATATAATTGTCTGGATGTCTCTGATACGTTCAGATTATTCTCGAAGAATTTGTTAATGGTAGTCAACGTCTCTTCATCGAAATCATCTGGCGATTTCCCCTCAAAAATCTCACGTATGAACATCTTGCATAGCGGAATCGGCAACTGGTATATCAGGCGTCCGATTCCCAAAGCACTGTAAGCGATTACGCTTCGCTCCCCGAAGAATATCTTGCCCACGTCCAGGGCAAGCTTCGCTTCCTTATAAGACTTAGACACTTCCTTAATGTCATTGACTATGGTTCCATAAGCGATCAGGATCTCTTCTTCTCCATCTTCCTTCAGGAGCACATACAAATTCTGCGCGATCTTCTCCAGTTCCTCGTGCCCGTCGCCAGGCTCCAGTTCCTTTACGACAATGATATTCTTCTCATCAACTGCCGTTACGAAATCCTTCGTCCGGTTGCCCAGCAGATTGCGCACATTGTCGAGAGCATTGCTGTCCTTTTCGTGCTTTGTCTCAATAATAAAGATAACACGTCTCACTTCTGTGTCAATATGTAATTTTTTGGCACGGTTGTAAATGTCCACTAAGAGCAGGTTGTCAAGCAGCAAGTTCTTAATGAAATTGTCCTTGTCAAATCGTTCTTTATAAGCCACTAAAAGATTCTGAATCTGGAACGCGGCAATCTTTCCTACCATATATACATCATCGCTGCCTCCATTGGCAAGCAGGATGTATTCCAGCTGATGCTCGTCAAAAATCTTAAAGAACTGATATCCCTGTACAACCTGACTGTCTGCCGGGGATTCTACGAAGGAGACTGCCTCTTCTTCATAGTTGTCCTGTTCTGAAAATGTACTTGCAAGAGATTTACCGTCGGTGTCCATTACGCAGAAGTCAATTCGTGTAATCCCTTTCAATCCTTCAATCGTATTTTGAAGTATTTGATTAGATATCATATTCCATCTCCTCCACTCATTTCAATATGCATTTTTCACAACAAATTACTTGAAAAAGTAGCCAAAATGCATACTACTGAATTCTATCTTAATATATATCAACAAAAAAATAAAGAGGAAATCACATATTTTTGTTAATTTCCTCAAGATTTTAATAAAATATTCAGTTTTTGGCCATGTACATAGTGACGAAAAGTCAAATCTTATAATTTTCTTATTTATTTTGCGGGGGAGAATTGATTCGGCTCGCTGCGCTTGCGCTTCTCAATCTCTTTCTTGAAAATGCGCCGGATAAGGAACTGTCCAATCCTGCTCTGCCCGAGGCCTGCCTTCTTTACCGGAAGGCTTTCCTTCCCTAGCCCGATAAAGACGCGGGCATCCAGAAGACTCCGGTTCTTCATAATAAAGTCCTCCTGAAGAGGCGCCGACAGCGCCGCGAAGATACAGTCCACCTCGCCGCCGTTGATCGCATTGACCAGCATATCATCCGCCCGGTTCCTTGCCGATACCTTTGCCAGTCCGATAATCTGGAGTCCGCTATAGTATCTCTGAAGGTAGTCATAGAACTCCTGGCCCTCCTCTTCCGTCTCCACCAGAAGATAGATTCTCTTATGGTTCTTATGAAGGTATCGCATAAACATCTTCAGGAACAAATGGCCTTCTGTCTCCTGAAGGAACTTGCGGTCTGTGATATCTGCTGCCTCCAGGATTGTCTTATCCCCAGCCAGTACAAGATCGAATTCCTGCATATTCTCTTTGAGTTCCGGCAATTCGTCCATCTGCATCAATCCATCCACCGTAACCATCTCTATCACGCTTACCGGCTCGGACTTCAGATACTCCATGGTTTCCTTCATGGCTTCCTTGGCCGTGCAGTTATCTATATCAATATCTAAAACTTTAATCTTATCGCTCATAACTTCACCTGCTAATGTTTTTACCAGTTTTTCGATTATAGCAAATGGATACCCTCTTTTCAACCTTTATGACCAATTGTTCACACTAATTAATATTCGTAATATTTTTGTTACTTTTTCTCGGCTTCCCGCCTTTTCTTCGTCATCAGGCCTCCGATTCTGCCTGTCTCCTTGGATGACAGCGATCTCCATCCCTCCTGCATTACCTTGTCCAGCAGTCCCAGTTCCTCCGCGATCTCGTATTTCATCTTTTCTTCCTGTGTCAGTTCCTCCAGCTTGATCGGTTTATTCTTCTTTCCAGCCATAGCACAATACCCCTTTCATTTTTTAGTAAGTATTGACACCTTTTGGATGGAATATACTGGCAGCCCCTCCCGCCTTCCTTATACGCGGAAAAAGCACCCTGTACGGATGCTTCTCCCTCTTTGAAGATTAATATGTTCTTGGTTGGTCCGGAATTATAATAGCCGCTATAAAATAAGCCAGGATTCCTGAACCAGTACAAGCTAATAACACAAGTCCCAGACGAATCAGCGTCGGGTCTACATTGAAATAATCGGCTATGCCTCCGCATACCCCGCATATCATGCGGTTTTCCCGTGATCTATATAGTCTTTTCTGTTCCATTTAATAATTCTCCTTTCATTCACGCGTCCGGTTTTCTTGGACGTCCCCGTTATAATGCATTTCCAAAATTAATCGTAATGGTCCCCACTCCACAATCTACCGTAATATCTCTTGAAGCCCCATTGTCAATATTCTTTTCGTTGGCTAAGCCTGAATAAGTAGTATTTCCACAGATGACTTCTCCTACTCCGCAGTCGATATCATAATTGTAAGAGGATTCTTCTCCGGAAACCGTCAGGATAATCTCGCCCACTCCGCCGTCAATATCGATCTCTGACCTTGCATCTCCATTCGCATGGATGCTTCCGGCTCCACAGTCAAATTCTACCTCGCCTGCTTCAAAATGCGTAAGATTCGCATCGCCTGCTCCCACGCCCACATACAGATCCTGGGCAAAAATCTTTTCTATATCCAGTGTACCGGCTCCAATGTCAAAGGATGCCTCATTCAGCCTTAAGTCCCTGGGCAGGGTAATCGTAATCGTTCCTGACCCCACATTGTTGACATGCCATATCCTTTCCTTAGACTTTATCTTTAATTCGTCGCCGTCCTGATAGCACTTAAGTCCCAGACGCTTGTTAATGCCTCTTGTCTCGACTGTTACATCTTTTGCATCGTCGGAAAGCACGACCTTCACCTGTCCCGCGAAGATGTCTACATCTATTTCGGTTATGTTGCTATAACTATTTTTCATATCATCCGCAAGGGGGATGTCATCATCGTCATTGATATAATCATCCACCGTATAATTGTGGGAAAACACCCCTATGCCATGCGGAAAGCGTCCTTCTATCATATCTGTCGTAACACCCAGCACCTTGGCGATCACACAGCACACAAAGCCAATCGCTGCCGTTGCCGCGCATACTATCCAGAATATCTTCCATCCCTTTTTCATGCTTATGCCACCGCCTTTCCTTGAAACGGCCTGCGGCAGATCCATACGATTCCTCTACAGATCCCCGGGAATACTACCAGGCAAAGTTTCACGCTTGCTACGGTTGCTATCACGCCCAGTACCGTTAATATCAGTCCTGTTCCTACCAGCGCTAATCCTACGGCAAGTTCCGGAATCAATGTAGCGATTCCAACACAGAATACCACGATTCCTGCAATCGCTACTGCCACGGATGCAATTACCAGCGCTATAAAGGCGCAGAACAACGCAATTACGCATCCAAGTACCGCCAGCGTTATTCCAACTCCCAGCGGAATCAGAACTGGCGCACCAACCAGAATGATCGCGATAATCAATACGATCTTCAACGCCCTGCTGGTCTTCGGAGGCTCTTTTTCTTCCTTCCTCTGATAGTCCCTGCCCGCCGGCATCTCCTTCTGGTCAAACCTGGAGTCGGTATATCCATTCTCCGAATACTCCGCGTAATCGCCGGCCTGGCTTCCCAGATCGGCCTTGATCGTGGCCGCCACCTTTGCAGGGCTTCCTAATTCAGATATCACCTGCTCTTCATTCTCTTCTCCCGCATCATCAAAATAATCGTTATAATACTGCATCGCCTCTCTGCGTTCTTCTACTGGCACATCCTGTAATAATGCGGCTAATTCTGTCATAAACTCTATGCGGTTCATGCAGTCACACCTCCCTCAAACAATTCATTAATCTTCAAAGAATAATTTCTCCATTCTACCCGATATAGATTCAACTGCGCCATACCTTTTTCCGTCACCTTGTAGTAGCGCCGGTTGCGTCCGTCAAACTGCTTATCATATACTTCCAGACATTCGTCTTTCTGCAGCCTCCTTAGCACAGGATATAATGTTGATTCTGATACGTCAATGGCCTTTCTTACGTCTTGGGTAATCTTATATCCGTAAGTCCCTTCCTTCTCCCTGGATACGACCGCCAGTACTATGGCGTCCAGAAGAGCGGCTCCGGTGTTAAATACCATATTCTCACTCCTTTGCTGGAATTTTATAATATATCTTTCATTACAATATTGTTTTGATGGTTATATTATATGTCGTATAATATGATTTGTCAACACATATTATATTTTTTGCGAGAATATTTTTATGGAAATTGAGGAATTGGGGATTGTGGTACGCCGGGGAGGGCGGGGAGGCTGTTTCTTCGACGCTTCGGCGCCTGCATCTCATGCACCGGGATGTAAGTCTGCGGGAGAGTCGTCGGCTGACTCCTCTCCCGCAGACTTACATTCCGGGCATGGATATTCCGGACGCCTCCGCTTCCCTGCAAAACAGCCTCCCCGCCCTCCCCGGCTACCGGCAATTTGTTGGCAATTCTGCGTGGTGTGCCTGCGTTAAATTACACTTTTCACCGGATTTATTTTAGTCGCGGAAGTTTACCGTGGGAATCTGTAAAACTTAGCCTCAAAGTAACATTAAGCATAACGAAAGAACCGTGTTCCGCTTTCTCCTCTTATGATTTCTCCCCCACGGCGCAGCATCGTGGCTTCTTAGAAAGCAGGCGTAGGGAGGGGCTGTGGCTTGCGGTGGTCCGTCGAGGGAGCCGTAGGAAAGTGTTAGCAAAAAAACCTGATTTACAGATGTCCGGTTATCTGTAAATCAGGTTTTTCTGCTTATACTTTCCCGGCGAAGCGAGTCGGAGCCGCTGCAAGCCACAGCCCCTCCCTACGCCGTCCTCCTTAACAATCACAAGCCTACGCCCCAAAAATCCACCACCCCGCCACACACTGCGCTCCCAATATCAGCGGCATTCCCAAGCGGAACTTCCAGTGTCTGGTCTTATGGCGGAATATCTGCATTCCTGCTATAGCGCCAATGCTCCCTCCAGCTGCCGCCAAAAGGAAGAGGGTCTTCTCCGGCACGCGCCAGCCTTTGTTCCTGGCCTGGCGCTTGTCATGTCCGAACACCCAGAATGTAACAATATTTATGAGTATTATATATACAGCTAATATCTGTGTCATGGCAATCGAATCTCTTTCTTTATAGTAAAGGAGTAGATAATCTTCTCCTTAACCTTTTTCTGTGTCAGCTGCTCCAGCGCCTTCGCATAGTAGTCCAGCTGGGAATGGTACCGTTCTATCAGCCCTTCCGGCGTGTATATCTGGTCTGTCTTATAGTCCAGGACTACCAGCCCGTCCGCCTCTTCAAAGTAAGCATCTATGATTCCCTGTACCAGGATCAGCTCGCCTTCCTGTTCTTCGGGGTACATTTCTCTGGCGTCCATCCCTAGCACGAAGGGCTGCTCTCTCCATAGAGCGCCTGCCCGGGCAGCCGCTTTCATTCGCTGTCCTGCCCCGCCATTTAAAAAGCCCAGGATATCGCCGTGCCGTATGCAGGCAGCCATATCCGCGTCCATCTTTCCTTCTTCCACATATGCGCTCACCGCGTCCGCCAGTTCCGCTTCCCCATAATCCTGTGCAAGATCCAGAAGTTCCATCAGGCGGTGGTATGCCGTACCTCTGGAAGCCCCTGTCAGTTCTTCCTCTTCCTTAAGGAATCTTGGAATGAGCGGAACCACTTCAGGCTCTTCATACAATAATTCGCCTCTTTCGTCTAATTCCTCGCCCAGGCTTTCCTTCAGATAGATTCTCTTTTTAAGTTCGGAAACGGTAAATTTTAATTTCTGCATTCCGCTTCCGGCATATGGATACTGATATCCAAACTGCTCTTTTATCGCCTCATGCATGGCCGGATCATAGACCTGGCTGGTATTCCATGCTTCCAGCATCGCCCTGGTCATCCTTCCGGCAGTCTCTTCTATGACTTCTTCTTTTACAATATCGTCAAATGCTATCCTTTTTACTGCGATAGGAACCTCGGGCGGCACGCTGGATACTGCCGGAAGAATCCAGTCCCAATAAGTAGATGCCTTGCTAAGACGGCCAAATGTAATCCCCATCTCATAGAGCGGCATCTTCTTCTCCAGATTTGGAATAGTTCCCGTAATGATCAATTTCTCCTTAGCCCTAGTTAATGCCACATAGAGGACCCTTAATTCTTCGCCCAGGCTGTCCAATGCTTCTTCCTTCTGGATAATCTTTTTTACAAGGCTTGGACTTTTCGTCCTGTTGGCAATATGAATCGCGTCCAGGCCCACGCCCATTTTTGAATGAAGAACCACGCTGCTTCTGGCATCCTGCATATTGAACCGTTTCCCCATTCCGGCTACGAACACAATGGGAAATTCCAGTCCTTTGCTCTTGTGAATGGTCATAATACGCACCGTGTCAGACTGCTCATCTTCAATACTCGCTTCCCCATAATCCACGTCATACTTCTGCAATTGTTCTATATAGCGTATAAAATGGAACAGCCCCTTATAACTGGTAGATTCAAAAACCCTTGCCTTCTCTGTCAGCATGTCAAGATTGGCCTTTCTCTGCTCGCCTCCCGGCATGGCACAGGCATAGTCGCCGTAGCCGGTCTTCTCCAGCACCATATGCAGCAACTCATGCATAGGCGTATAAGGAACCACTTTGCGAAATGCCTCCACCTGGCCCAGGCACCGGCCCAGCTTGCCACGAATAGACTCATCTTCGCCTCCCGCAAGATAGTCTGACACTGCCTGGAAGAAGGGCCGTTCTTTATAACTGCTTCTTATAATCGCCAGTTCTTCCTCCGTCATAGCGCCAATCGGCGAGGCCAGCACCGCTGCCAGCGGAATGTCCTGCCTCTGGTTATCCAGGACACGCAGGTAATCCAGAATCACCCCAATTTCCTGGGTTGCAAAATATCCCTCTCTGGTGCCTGCATAGGTCGGAATCCCTTCTTTGCTCAACACCTCCGTAAACACATCCGCAAATCCTTTTATGCTGCGGGTCAGTATGACAATATCCGAATAGCGCGCCAGCCGGAATTCCCCGGTCTTCTTGTCCGTCACCTGCTGGTGATGGATTAATTCCCGGATACGCCCGGCGATCGCCCTGGCCTCCAATTCTCGTTCCGTAATTCCCTGAACTGACTGCGCCTCATCTTCCCATGCATCCACGTTGCTGTCAATGACCAGCACCTCTGTCTCCATATTTTCTCCATCTTTATAATCCGCGCCCACATACAGCGCTGCCTGGTCGTCATAGACGATGCCCCCCAGTTCCCGGGTCATGATCTGGCGGAAGATATAGTTGACTCCTTCCAGCACTTCCCGCCGGCTGCGGAAGTTCTTATGAAGGTCGATTCTCTGCGTCTTGCTGTCATCCGTATCATAAGTATCGAATTTCTCCATAAAAAGTTCCGGCCTGGATAAGCGGAATCGGTAGATGCTCTGCTTTACATCCCCGACCATGAATATGTTATAACGTCCCTCAGACACGGTAGAGATGCTGGTTAGGATAGCTTCCTGGATCAGATTGCTGTCCTGATATTCATCAATCATGATTTCCAGGAACTGCTGCTGGTACTCCCTGGCGATGACCGAAGGGGCAAATCCTTCGTCCGTCTTATCAGTAAGAATCCTCAGCGCGTACTGTTCCATATCAGAGAAGTCAATCATATTTTTGGAGCGCTTCTTTTCTTCGAATCTTTCGGCGAACTCCCGGACAAGGCTTGCCAGTTCCTCCATCGCAGGACGGCAGATCTGAAGGTCTTCAAGAATTCCCGGCGCATCCTGATAAAAATACTGGCCGGCCAGATCTTTGACCAGCCCTTTTACCTCCTCCCGGATCGCCTTTACCTTGGCTGCCTTTTCCTCCGACACCGTCTTATCCCGGTTGGCTGCAAGCCTCATCCACTTTACGCTGTTCATCTTTACTCCAAGTTCCGTAAACGCGCCCGTCCCCCTCAATTCCTCGATCATCTGGATGTCGCTTCGAAGAGCTGTATCATAGGCCGCAGGCCCATCCGGGTCACTGCAGATATCCAGCCCCTCCTGAAGAAGCCTTCCGGCATCATAAAGGTACCGTCTCACATTATCCATCACCAGAAGAATATAGCCACTTTTCTCCAATTCCGAAAGGCTGTCCGCGTTATAGGCCTCCAAGCAGGAGGACAGCCATCCTTCACTGTCCGGGTAACTCCTGGAATACTCATAGATTTTCAGCACCAGTTCTTCCATCTTCTTATCGCTTCTCCCGCCGCCATAAGCAGCAGCGAAGTCCAGGAATCTCTGCTCTCCCCGCTGGTACCGATCCTCCAGCATCTCTTCCAGCACGTCATGGCGCAGAAGTTTCAACTCGCCTTCCTCTCCAATCCGAAATCCAGGATCCATGTCAATCGCGTGAAAATGATCCCGGATCACCGACAGGCAGAAACTATGAATCGTCGTAATCTGCGCATTGTGTATCAAAGTGGCCTGCTGCTTAAGATGCTCGTTGCCCGGGTATTCTTCCAGTTTCTTCTCAATGGCATTGCGAATACGTTCCTTCATCTCCGCCGCCGCTGCCTCCGTAAATGTTACGATCAGCAGACGATCTACATCTACCGGGCTTTCATCCTCTGTGAGCATAGTAATAATGCGTTCCACCAGGACGGCCGTCTTGCCAGAGCCTGCCGCAGCTGATACGAGAATATTCCTATTTCTCAGGTCTATGACTTTCTGCTGTTCCTTTGTCCACGTAACTTTCATGACCTATTCTTCTCCTTTCGAAGCGGCTTGCATGGCAGCGATCGCTTCTTCTTTGCTCATCTTCCCGATATCCCGGTAAGCGTATCCCGGAACCTTCACATCAAATCCGCATACGTGCCGGTACTTGCAGTAATCACAGCCGGTCTCCTGCCCTCTTCTGTATGGCGAGGCCTTCGTCTCTCCTCTTAAGATGCTCTGGTGGGTTTCTTCTACTTTTCTTGCCGCATGCCGCATCATGATCTGGAATTCTTCCTCCGGCACGGCCTTGGAACTCTTTGCCAGGCTTCCGTTTTTGTTAAACTTCACCGGAACTGCCAGGGATTCCCCCTCCGTCCGGTGTTCCAGATGCTGAAGCACCTCATCTTTGAGATTGATCATTCCATCCGGCTTCAATTCCTTCAATAGGGCCTCTTCCACCGATGCCTCTTCCTGCTTGTCAACAAGCGGATCCTGGATCCGGTAATAGAACACGCCAGCCGGAACGACTTCCTGCTCCTTATGCTTTTTCTGCTCCGCTTTTACCGCCGCGTCCATATACACCATCAGCTGTAACTGGAGACCATGATACAGGGCGACCACATCGAACGCCTTGCTCCCGGTCTTGTAATCCAGCACCTTTACATAGACCTTATCCCCATCCTCGCAGATATCGATCCGGTCGATCTTGCCGTTCGCAAACCGGAATTCATAGGCAGAAGGCTGGAAGTCTCCGGCAGACAGCTGCTTGGTAAGCGCCCATACCGTACGCTCCAGCATGCGCTTCATGCGCACGATCATATATTCATTCCTTGCAGAACTATACAATACCGAATTGCCATAGTCCGTGATCGCCTCTTCCACGCTTTCGTCAATGAAGGAAGCCCGCTTCTCCTCTTTTAATCCAACCCAGCCGCAGCCTTCCCTTTCCACCTTCCGGGAAAAGCGCTCCAGCGCGTTATGGCACACATTTCCCATATCCACCGCCTGGAAATCATACTCCTGTCTTTCCTGAAGATTCAGCCCATAGGTCAGGAAATGGGCAAACGCGCAAGTCTGGAACCTTTCCATTCTGGTAATGCTGTCTTCAAATTCTTCCCCATAAAGCCTTTTGGCAACGGCCTCGGTCAATCCATCCATAGGCCGGCGGTAATACCCAGCTTTTAACAGGCTCTCCACCTTGCTCTGCCACTTAGGGCTCTTCTTGTACCAGGTATAGAGTTCTTTCCACGCCGCGTCCATGCCTTCCCCATTTCCCTGAAAACCGCGAATCAGATAGCTAATTCCCATCTTCTCCGTAATCTCCCGCAGCGGAAGCGCCAGGCCTTCCTCATCCTGCACCGGAAGCAATGGAAATAGCCGTCTCAATTCCTGTATCAGATAAGACGGACGGATACTCTTGCCGTCCGCAGACACCTTGCTGTAATAGATATTCAGCTGTTCGGACGGCTTTGTAAGATTCATATAGAGATAAAACTTCTGGATATAGGCCTGTTCCTTGCCTCCCGGCGACAGAGAAAGCCTCTCCCTGGCAAATTTTTCCCGATCCCTTTCGGACAGAAGCCCGGTTCGAAGCAATGGCCCCGGAAGATATGTGTCATTGGCTCCCACGAAGAACAGCGCCTTGATATCCTTAAGCCTGGTCCGCTGCACGTCTCCCGCCACCACCTGGTCAACGCTGGGTGGGATTACGCCTACCCTCGCTTCTTCCAGGCCGGCATCCAGCAGCTTGCAGTATTCATTCAGGCTGACCTTCTCATCCCCCAGAAGTTCTACGAATTTGTCGAACAGTTCTATTACTATCCTGTATACTTGGGCGTATTCTTTTGCAAGCGCCAGTTCCCCTTCTGCCTGGAACCGTTCTTCCAAAGCCGCCAGTTTCACCTGCAGATCTTCGCGCACCATGAATTCATACAGAGCCATGGTAATGTCACGAACCGTCTTGCTTCTCTGCTTCAGTACATAGAGCAGGCCGTCTACCTTCTCTACCAGGATTACGCGGCAGTGGTTCAACGCCTCCAATTCCTCTTCTTCCATCCCCTTCAAGCGGCGTACCCATTTCTCCTGCCACCTTTTATAGCCTTTGATCCCCAGGCCAATGACATAGTTCTCTAACCTGTCGACTTCATCAAAGTTAAACCCTGCCAGGTTGGTCCGAAGAAACCGGAACACGCTTTCATAAGTAAAATTCTGTTCTGCCATGTCAAGCAGGCTCCTGATATACTCGACAAAAGAATTTAGAAGAATGCTTCTCTTATGATCCATAAAAGCCGGAATCTCATACATGGCAAAGGCCTGCTCCAGATCATCGCCGTACACGTCCATATTACTTACGATGACACCGATCTCCCGGTAGCGGTATCCTTCCTTCCTCACCAGCGCCCGAATTGCTCCTGCCACGGCCATGGCCTCCTCCTTCGGATTTCTTGTCACATGAATTCCGATCGACTCCGGCTCTTTTCCGAATCCCTTCCCATGATAGCGGAACAGGTTTCTTTCCAGAAAAGCCAGGGAATCATGATCCTTAAAACGATAAGGAGGCCTGCCATACAGGCAGACCGGCTCGTCAACCGCTATGTTATGATCTCTGGCAAGCCGCATCAGCGTGGTCACCATATGCTTTCCAAGCCCGAAGAGCTGGTATGGGTGCTGATAGACGTAAGGATCTTCCCGGTCATCCATGGTCACCGTAATCACTACTTTGCGGCAATGGGTCATAAGTTCCAGAAGCAGCCTGTTCTGCACCGGCGTAAAGCCGGTAAACCCATCCAGCACTACCGTGCTGTTCTTGAGCATATCAGACTTGCAGACCATCTGGCTTAGAACATCCAGCAGTTCCTCTTTTGTAATATATTTCTTTTCCAGATACTCCATGAATCCTTTGTAAAGCACCTGGATGTCTTTCAGCTTGTAGTATAGCCTGGATTCCTCTCCCGCCGTCTCCATGACGCGTTCGAGTTCTTCTTCCGTAATGTCATATTGGGCAAACTCGGAGATGACTGACTTCACCTCGCTGATGTACCCAAGCTTCTTCATATTTCCCCCCAGAACCTTGAGTTCCCCTTCGTAGTCTCCGGCTATCTTTCTCAGAATCAGGTTCTTGCCTTCATCGTCCAGAACGGGCAGCGTCCCTCCGCCCGTCTCTTCGAACACGCGGTAAGACAGCCTGACAAAACTTAACACATCAATATTCATGATTCCATGGCAGGGGTGCATATTGACCAGATCCTTCTGCGTCTGCATCGTAAACTGCTCCGGCACAAGGACGATATAATTCTGCTCCTGATGGAGCCTAGATTCGTCAATTATCTGATGGTATAGGTGATATGATTTTCCCGAGCCCGACGGCCCGAATATAAATTGTAAAGGCATAGGTTTTCCTCCCTATGCCTTAGTATATTATATCGCTCTTAATTTTTCAACAAACTCATTGCTCAGGGTAATCTTTGCCACATAGAACACGTCGCCTGTCATAAATACGTTCCAGTCTTCTTCAATCTCGACCTGAAGCTCGCCTCCCGGCATCTGTACTATGACCTTGTTGTTGGTCATTCCCAGCTTATAGGCGACTCCGGCGGCAGCGCATGCGCCGGTTCCGGAAGCCAGCGTATAGCCTGCGCCTCGTTCATAGATCTCGATCGCCACATGCTCTTTATCGATCACCTTCATAATCTGCGTATTGATCCGTTTGGGGAAGTATCTTGCCAGTTCTGCGTAATCGCCAATCTTGCATACCAGCGGCTTCGAGATCTCCCGCATCGGAATAACGCAGTGCGGATTGCCGATGGATACGCAAGTAACCGGATACAAGGTTCTTCCAAATACCATATCTTCATTGATGACCTCCCTGCGCTCTCCTGTCACCGGGATATCATCGCTCCAAAAAGACAGTTTTCCCATGGATACGCGAAGGCGGCTGCCGTCTTCATTGAGGAATGTAACTTCCACTGGCCCATTGCCTGTATAGAGTTTAAAGTTTTTCTTCTGTACGTAGCTTGCGTCTTTCAGGTACTTTGCGAATATCCTGACCCCGTTTCCGCTGGTCTCCGACTCGCTTCCATCCGGATTCCAGACCTTTACATGCATTCCGTCTTCTTTCAGGATAGGTCCTTCCAGCACGCCGTCCGAGCCAAGCCCTTCATTACGGTCGCAGATCATCTTTACATTCTTCGGTGTAAGTTCCAGTTCATTCTTATTAGGGTCAAATACAACATAATCATTTCCCAGCCCATGATAACGTTCCAACACAACCTTCATAACATACCTCCGTCTTTCCATTGGGATTGTCCTTATTGCTCCCCGTTATTATATCTCTATCATATCAGGCATTATTTCCCATTTCAACACAAATCGTGCTTAGCATATTGCAAATAATGCTCTCTTGCTATAAGATAAACTCTAAGAAGGAGGCGCCCTTATGGAACAATATGTAAAAAAAGGATACTTAAATAGCGAATTCCGGCTGTTCCACCTTACGGATCAGGAGACTCGGGAGGTGGAATACCATTATCACGACTTTGACAAGATCACCATATTTATCAAAGGAAATGTCAATTACATGGTGGAGGGAAAATCATATGAGCTCATCCCTTATGATATCGTGCTGGTAAAGCACAATGATATCCACCGCCTGATTGTAGATAATTCTACCGTATATGAACGGATCATCGTATATATATCGCCCAATTTCATCAATGCCTATCAGACGGATTCCTATGATCTTAGCTACTGCTTTCAGAAAGCCGAAGAAGAGCATTCCAACGTTCTTCGCATCCCGTCTCTTGAGAGGAGTTCTCTGTTCCGCTCCATCACTCAGCTGGAAAAATCCTTTTCCGACGACGGATATGCAGCCGGATTATACCGCCAGGTCCTATTCCTGGAATTCATGATACATCTGAACCGCGCCGCGAGAAAGAACCGGCTGGAATTTATCGATACCGCCAATTGCAATGTGAAGGTTCTGGATATCCTGCGCTATATCAACGAGAATCTTGGCAGGGATCTGACCATAGACCATCTGGCGGACACTTTCTACATCAGCAAATATTATATGATGAGACTATTCAAGCAGGAGACCGGCTATACTATGGGACGCTATATCTCCCAGAAGCGGCTCCTGCTTGCAAAAGACTTGATATTATCCGGCGTGCCCAGCACGCAGGCCTGTTTTGACTGCGGATTCAAGGATTACTCCACGTTCTCCCGCTCTTATAAGGGGCTTTTTGGCGAATCCCCCCGGGAAACCTTGACTTTGTCATAGATTTCCACAGGTACATAAGCCCTGACAAAGATGCCGTCCTCCCGGTATTCTTCTTCCTGCAGTTCCCCGAATCTTCGGATCATCTGGATCTTCGCCGCATCCTGGTAAGGATAGAGATTCTCAATGGCAACCTTCTGCTGCCTGAGTACTGCCTCTATAGTCTTGAGAAGTTCCGGTATTCCTTCCCTTGTCTTTGCGGAGATCTTGACCGTATAATCTGCATGAAAGTCCCGGACGATGGCATCGTCCTGTGCCTTGTCCTGCTTGTTGAATATAGTAATGATCGGCTTATCGGTTACTCCAAGATTCTGAAGCGTCTCATATACGATATACATCTGCTCGTCCATCTGGGGATTGGCCGCATCTACTACATGAAGAATGATATCCGCATACTTGGCTTCTTCCAGCGTGCTTCGAAAAGCCTCTATCAGATGATGCGGCAGTTTGCGGATGAATCCTACCGTATCCGTAAGCAGTATCTCCTGTCCGCTGGGAAGCTTCAATTCCCTGGTGGTGGGGTCAAGGGTTGCAAACAGCTTATCTTCTGCCAGGATTCCTGCCCCGGTCAGCGTATTAAGAAGCGTAGACTTTCCTGCATTGGTATACCCTACGATGGCCGCCACCGGAATCCGGTTGCGGCTTCTCTGCTCTCTTGTGACCTCCCGGTGACGCTTCACGTCTTTCAATTCCCGGTTCAGCTGGGCAATCCGTCCCTTGATCAGCCTTCGGTCCATCTCCAGCTTCTTCTCTCCCGGCCCTCTGGTACCTATGCCGCCTCCCAGCCTGGAAAGCGCCGTGCCAAATCCGGTAAGCCTGGACTGACGGTATTTTAACTGGGCCAGTTCTACCTGAATCTTGCCTTCGCTGGTAGAAGCCCGTGACGCAAATATATCGAGTATGACCAGCGTCCGGTCCATCACCTTCGCGTCTAGCTCATCCTGAAGGTTCTTCATCTGCGCCGGGGATAGTTCATCATCACAGATAATCCCGGTTGCTTCCAATTCCCACAGCAGATCTTTGATCTCTTCAATCTTTCCCTTGCCTACATAAGTGCCCGGATGGACCTGCTCCCGGTTTTGAATCACCACGCCCACAGTATCCGCTCCGGCTGTGGAAGCCAGATCCTTTAATTCCTCTAACGACTTCTGGGTGTCATCCTCATCCGTTACGCTGACGCCTACCAGGATGACCCGTTCGGTCTCTTTTTCCAAATCAATCATATTTCCCATATATTATCTTGTCTCCAGAAATTCCAATTCTTTTTTTGCTGCTTCATCGTCCGGATACTCTGCCAGGTATTCCTTTAGTTTGGCCTTCGCACTTTCCCAATCCTTCATCTGTTCATATGCTACGATCATGTTAAAGTGCATCTCTTTTTTGAGTTCCTCGCTGCTATCCTCCTGGCCGACGCCAAGGCGGTAATAGTTAAGAGCAGATTCCGGCCTGGAGAGCTTCATATCGCAGTTTCCCATAAAATTATAGATGGTGCCAGTCTTCTTGGCACCATTATCAAGCGCGTTCTGAAACGCTTCTTTTGCTCCCTCATAATCTTCCTGCTCCCATTTTGCAATCCCGATTCCTCTGTAGGCATCCCCTATATTCACCTCCGAATCGATTGCATCCTGGAACTGTTCGATCGCTTCTTTATATTTTCCATCTTCCAGGTATTCTACTCCTTTTTCAGATGGATTTTTTACACAGCCTGTCAATACAATGGCAGCAGCCATCACAGACAGGGCTATCTTCATATATTTCATATATCCTCCTAAACAGTATAACGGACAACCCAGACGGCATTCAGGATTGCCGCGAACATTACGCCGACTTCAGCCAGAATTGCTTCCCACATTCCAAAATAGCCAATTGTGGCAAGTATCAGGATCAGCACCTTCACAATCAATGCAAAAGAAATATTCTGGCTGACTACTCTTAAGGTCTCCTTCGCAATCTTGATCGCGTCCACGATTCTTGGCAATTCATCTTCCATCAATATAATATCTGCCGCCTCAATTGCCGCCGCCGAGCCCAGCGCGCCCATAGCGATTCCTACGTCAGCTCTTGCAAGGACCGGCGCGTCATTGATTCCGTCTCCAACGCATACCAGACGCTCCGTAGAATCCTGAAGATCTAAAAAGTCCTCCAGCTGCTCTAATTTATCCTCTGGCATCAGTTCTGCGTACGCATAGTCTATCTTCAGCTTCCTGGCTACTTCCAGGCTGCTGCTCTTGGTATCTCCGGTAAGCATTACCAGTACTGCCTTGCACTTTTCCTTCAAGTATTGGAGTGTCGTCTTTGCATCTTCCTTGACAGAATCGGCGATCACGATATAGCCGGCATATTTCTTGCCGATGGCAACATAGACGACCGTTCCATCACGGCTCACTTCATCGCAGAGAACCTTCTGCCGATCCATCAGCCGCTTATTACCCACATAGACCCGCTCGCCTTCAAAAGTCGCATTGACGCCATAGCCCGGCAGTTCCCGCATCCGGTATACCTTGTTCTTATGGATCTCTTTGCCGTAGGCTTCTGACAGGGACTGGGCGATCGGGTGGTTGGAATAACTCTCCACATGGGCTGCGATACGAAGCAGCTCGTCATTGTCCATCCCCACCGCTTTTACTTCCTTTACCTTGAATATGCCTTCCGTCAGCGTTCCAGTCTTGTCAAACACGAAGGTATCCGCCTTGGAAAGGTCCTCCAGATAGTTGCCGCCCTTGATCACGATCCCCTGTCTGGCTGCTGACGCAATGCCGCCAAGGAAAGCAATCGGAATGGACATGACCAGTCCGCAGGGGCACGCTACTACGAGGAAGATCAATCCTCTGTAGATCCAGGTATCCCAATTCCCATAGGAAAATGTAAGGGGCGGATAGATCATGACGAGCAAGGCGCACACCAGCATAACCGGCGTATAGATTCTTGAGAACCTCGTAATAAAATCTTCGCTTTCCGCCCTTTTCTCCTGAGCCTCTTCTACCATCTCCATAATCTTGGTTACGGTGGAGTCAACATACAGCGCCGTGACCTTTGCCTCGATCACCCCATTGAGGTTGATGCATCCGCTATATATCCGGTCTCCCGGCCATGCGGACTGGGGCATGGCTTCTCCTGTCAAAGCCTTTGTATCAATGCTTGTAGTGCCGGAGACGACAACCGCATCCACAGGGATGCGCTCTCCCGGCTTGATTACAATAATATGTCCTAGCTTCAGCGCGGAAGGATCCACCTTGAATTCTTTTCCGTGTACCTTGCGGGTCGCGTATTCCGGCCGGATATCGATCAGTTCCTTGATGGAACGCTTGGCGCTGTCCGTGGAATAGGCTTCAAACATCATCCCCAATTCAAATAAGAGCATAACAAGTACGCCCTCTACATATCTCGCCACGCCAAAAGCCCCTATCGTAGCAAGTATAATCAGCGTATACTCTGTCAGGAACTTCTTCTGCGCCAGTTTCTCTTCCAGCACCTTAAAGGCATCAAAGCCTATAATCAGGTATGCTGCCAGAAACCATATGAACTTTGCCCGGTCGGACATCGTATACTGGATGGTCACCGCTATCCCGCATACGTACACAAACACCCCCACCGCATAAATGATACACCTTTTCTTCAATTCCTCGGTCATAATATTGTCCTTTTTGATAACTATATGAAAACTATTCCGCGATATGCTCCATTCCCTGACTGATTATCGTCTGGATATGGCCATCGGCCAATGAATAGTATACCGTCTTCCCTTCTCTTCTGTTCTTTACCAGTTTCATCTGCTTTAAGACTCTAAGCTGATGCGAGATGGCCGACTGGGTCATCCCCAGAATCTCTGCCAGGTCGCAGACGCACATCTCTGATTCCAGCAGAATCCACAAAATCTTGATTCTGGTAGCATCCGCAAACACTTTGTAAAAATCCGCCAGTTCTTTTAACCGTTCTTCCTCCGGCATCCTCTGCCGGACCGCACGGACTTTATCATCATGAATGCATGTAATATCGCAGCACTCTACTTCTGTCTTCTTCATACATTCCTTCCTTTCAGCATGATAAACCCTATCGCGGCATGCCCCAATAGGTATGAATATTCACTCATTTATTAATTATGCCAAATGGTGATTGTTATTTCAACCATTTGGCATTAAATGAATTAAAATTAATATTTTCGTAACTATTTCTTATGCATTTTCTTATGCATTGCCACTATTTTGACCGGCATACAGTATCCGGATTGAATTCAGCACGCAAAGCATTGCAACGCCTGTGTCGGCAAATACCGCCATCCACATATTGGCATAGCCTGTGAATCCAAGAATCATGACAAGGAATTTGATGGCCAGCGCGAATACTACATTCTGCATGGCGATTTTCCCGGTCTTCCTTGCAATGGAAACTGCTTCCGGTATGGCGTCCACCGAGGATGTCATGAATACCACATCCGCCGCCTCGATCGCGGCATCCGCCCCGTTCCCCATGGCAGCGCCTACATCTGCCCCGGCAAGAACCGGCGCATCATTGATGCCATCGCCTACGAACATGACGGAGCCATGCTTCTTACGGATCTGCTTTAAATGGCTTAATTTATCTTCCGGCAGAAGCTGGGCATGGACTTCGTCAATTCCGGTCTCTTTTGCAACCGCCATCGCATTGTCCCTGGCATCTCCCGTCAGCATAGCCGTGATCAGGTTCTGTGACTTCATACGCTTCACGGACGCTCCTGCTTCCGGCTTGATTACATCTGCGACCACCAGATAGCCTTCCAGTTCGCCATCTACCGCTATCAGCACTTCTGTGCCATACAGATCCGACTGATATCCGCTGACATCCACTCCGTATTTTTCCAGAAGTCCCTTGCTTCCGCACAGCACGGTTCCTTCCGGGAACACGGCACGAATCCCTTTGCCTGAGATTTCCTCCGCTTCTTTCGGACTGGATAGTTCCAGATTCTTTTCCCTTGCCGCCGACACGATGCTGGTGCCGATAGGGTGCGTCGAACTAAGCTCGCAGTCCGCAGCGATTGTGAGGATCTGCTTCTGCGTCAATCGTTTCAAAGAAACCACCTGCTGTACGACAAAGTTTCCCTTCGTTATGGTTCCTGTCTTATCCATAACGATGGCCTTTACATCCTTAAGCGCTTCAATGGCTACTCCTCCTTTAAATAGGATTCCCCTCTTAGAGCCTGCGCCGATTCCAGAGAAGAAAGCCAGAGGAACGCTGAGTACCAGAGCGCATGGACAGCTGATTACCAGAAACGTAATCGCCGTATAGATCCAGTGATTCCATTCGCCGGTAACCAGGGAAGGAATCACTGCCGTAGCAGCTGCGACTGCTACGACCACCGGAGTATAGATCCTGGCAAACTTGGTAATGAAGCGGTCGATCTTCGGCTTGCTGGCAGCCGCATTTTCTACGGAATCCAATATCCGGGTTACCATAGACTCGCTGAGCGGCTTTCTTACCTCCATCTTCAGAACCCCCTGGTCATTTACACATCCGGAGTAGACTTCGGTTCCCGGGTATACGTTTACCGGAACTGGCTCCCCGGTGACCGGCGAGGTATCGATCTGACTTCTTCCTTCAACGATGACGCCATCTAGTGGAATTCGGTCGCCCGGACGGATCAGGATCATATCCCCCACCTTTGCCTCCTGGGCCGGGATGCTCTTCGTTTCGTCTCCACGGACAAGGTTTACAACTTCCGGCCTCAGATCAACTGCTTCCATGATCTGGGATCTGCTGCGGCTTACTGCAATGTCTTCAAACAATTCTCCAACCCGGTAGAACAGCATGACGCCTACCGCTTCCGCAAAGTCACCAATGGCAAATGCCGCCAGCGTTGCCACGCTCATTAGAAAATTCTCATCAAACACATGCCCCTTTGCCAGATTCTTAACTGCCGTCCACACAATGCCAAGACCCAGAATCACATATGCCGCTATAAACAGTACCGTGCTAATCAAAGATGCCGGATAAAGATGCTCGATCACCTCTCCAGCCACAAACATCACCGCCCCCACGGCTATGGCCAGGATATCCGCCTTTTTATCCTGGACAGTGCTGGTCTTTTCCTGCTTTTTTACTGGTGCGCTGTCCCTGGGCGTTACCGTAACATCCTCCTCGATGGATGCGCATATCCTTCTGAATTCCGGAAGCAATGCCTCCTGGTGGTCTGCCGCTACTGCCAGCTGCTTTGTGGCATATGTAATGGTAGCCATCTTTACCCCTGGAAGTTCCCCGATCATGCGCTCCATCTTGGCGGCACAGTTGGCACAGCCCAGATTCTCAAGTATATACACTCTCTTTTCAACACCCTCCGGCATTGGAAGCGTCTCCCGGGATGCCGCTGCTTCGTGCTCATGGTGATGGTGTTCATGCTCTCCATGCCCATGTTCATGATGGTGCTCATGGCCGCATCCACACGCTTCGTGCTCATGATGATGGTGTTCATGCTCCTCATGCACGTGCTCATGATGATGGTCGTGGCCGCATCCGCACGCTTCGTGGCCTGCCGCTCTTTCCATTTCTTTCATATCTCAAATCCTCCTGAATGAATGTTGTGATTTCGTCTGAACATATGAACAGTTATTCATATGTTCATTTATATTATATGCACTTCACTGCGGATTGTCAATATAAAACATTGAAATAATGAATGAAAAACGCCATGGACTTTCCTCCATGGCGTAGATCTTTAAAACTTAATAGATATAGGATCCGTCTTGCATCCGCTACCATCTGGGAGCCTGCTCCCTGCTGTTCTCAACTGCGCAGGAAATGGCCTCGTTGAACGTCGGATGGGCGCGCATCGCATACATTAACTGGGAAGAAGTCAGGCCGTTCGCTATGGCCGTAGCCAATTCTCCAATCATGTCGGTCGCCCTCTGGCACATCAGCTGGGCGCCCAAAAGCACATCGCTGTCGGCTGCGAACAGTACTTTTATGAATCCCTGCTCTTCCTTGGAAATAATAGACTGTCCATTTACATTCATGATATATTTGCCACAGCGTAGAGAAATCCCCTTTCTCCGGGCCTCTTCTTCCGTAATCCCCACAGACGCGATCTCCGGATCCGTATACAGACAGCTGGGCACGATAGAAATAGAGGTAAACAGGCAGCTAGGTACCATCTCGATAATAACGGACGGCTCTACATCGTTCATCCGTTCCACTACATAGGTTGCCTGAGCCGAAGCCACATGGGCCAGCTGGATTCCTCCGGTGACATCGCCGATGGCATAGATCCCCGGAATATTGGTCATGTAGAAATCATCTACGATAATCCTTCCATTCTCCATCTTGACGCGGACATCCGGATCGAAGAGCCCTTCCGTATTCGCAACCCTTCCTACGGATACCAGGACAGCATCCACATCAACCTGCTGATTTTCCCCCTTATACACGAAATGGCATCCTACGCCATCCTCCTGCTGCGTCACTCTTTCCAGTATGCTTTCCCTATAAATGCTGATTCCGCGGTTCGTAAGGATTTCCTCCAAAGCAGACGAAAATTCGCTGTCCATATTGGGAAGCAGCCTGTCTGATACTTCTACGATCGTCACATCGCTTCCAAGCGCATTGAATACGGTCGCCAGCTCGATTCCGATAACGCCTCCGCCCAGTATCAGCAGCCTGCGGTACTGACTCTCATTGGACGTCAGCAATTCTTCGCTGGTCATGACTCCAGGAAGGTCCAGGCCCGGAATATCGATCGTGCGGGCCCTAGCCCCGGTAGCAATCAGGATATGCTTGCCATAATAGTACTCTTCTTCCTTATTCGGCGTAACTACCCTGACCTTTTTGTCGCTCTGGATCGTTGCGGTTCCCCTTACGCTGACTACCCCAAGCTCTTTAAACTCTTTTTCCAGTTCCTCCCGCATCCGGGCCGCGGAAAGATCCTTATACTCATATATCTTCTGCAGGTCGAACCCGACCTTTTCTGCTGACAGCCCGAACTTTTCGCATTCTGTCATCTCCCGGTACAGCATCGCCGCATGCACCAGGGCTTTCGTGGGAATGCATCCTCTGTTGATACAGGTTCCCCCCACATCCCCTTTGTCAATAATTACTACCGACATTCCAAGCTTCGCCGCCTTCTTCGCGGCAACATACCCGCCTGGGCCGGCTCCGATAATGATCAGATCAAATTGCTTTCCCATGACATACCTCCCTTTTTACTAATCAATCTGCCAGTCAATTGGTTCTATCCCATGTTCTTCAAGGAATGCGTTGGTCTTGCTGAATGGCCTGCTTCCAAAGAATCCTCTGAATGCGGATAATGGGCTTGGATGGGGCGCTTTTAGGATCAAATGTTTCGGATTATTCAGCATTCTTGCCTTCTGCTGAGCCGGGCTCCCCCATAGGATGAATACGATAGGCCTGTCCTGGCCATTCAAAGCCATGATCGCGGCATCTGTAAATTCTTCCCAGCCGATTCCCCTGTGTGAATTGGCCTGATGGGCGCGTACGGTCAGCACCGTATTCAGCATAAGGACGCCCTGCTCGGCCCACTTCGTCAGGCATCCATGTTCTGGGATGGCGCATCCAAGATCATCATGAAGTTCCTGATAGATATTCACCAGGGATGGCGGGGTCTCCACACCTTTTTTCACGGAAAAGCACAGCCCATGGGCCTGTCCATTGTTATGGTAGGGATCCTGTCCCAGAATCACTACCTTTACTTTATGTAGCGGCGTCAGATGAAATGCATTGAAGACATCGTCTGCCGGCGGGAAAATCAGCCTGGTCTTATACTCCTGGTTTACTGTCGCAAATAACTTCTTGTAATACGGCTTCTTAAACTCATCATTCAGAGCCTCGAGCCAGTCATTATTAATCGCTGCCATATTCTAATTCCTTCCATGCTACAGGCGTACGGATACGCCCTTATTCCGCAGATATTCCTTCACCTCCCGGATCTCCAGTTCTTTATAATGGAACAGGGAAGCGGCAAGAGCCGCATCTGCTTTCCCTTGCGTCAGAGCCTCATAAAAGTGTTCCATGGTTCCTGCGCCGCCGGACGCAATAACCGGGATGGAAACCGCCTCGGCAATGGCTCTGGTCAGTTCCAGATCGTATCCAGCCTTAGTCCCGTCACAGTCCATACTGGTAAGAAGAATCTCTCCGGCTCCCAGGCTCTCGACCTTCCTTGCCCATTCCAGCGCATCGATGCCTACATCAATACGTCCCCCATTTTTATAGATGTTCCAGCCGCTGTTATCGGGTCTTTTCTTGGCATCGATCGCCACCACCACGCACTGGCTGCCGAACTTGTCTGCCGCGTCCGAGATAAGCCTTGGAGTATTGATGGCTGAAGAATTGATAGAAATCTTATCTGCTCCTTCCCTGAGCAGCATCTTGAAATCCTCGACCGTACGGATTCCCCCTCCTACGGTAAAAGGTATAAACACCGTCTCCGCCACTTTGCGTACCATGTCCACGACCGTTCCCCTTGCATCGGAAGTTGCCGTGATATCCAAAAATACCAGTTCATCCGCCCCCGCCTTATCATAGGCTTTTCCAATCTCCACCGGGTCTCCGGCATCCTTCAAATCCACAAAATTTACGCCCTTTACTACGCGTCCGTTATTCACGTCCAGGCAGGGAATGATTCTTTTTGTATGCATACTCTCTCCTCCGTCTATAGTTCCACAAAATTCTTAAGTATCTGGATTCCTGTATCGCTGCTTTTCTCCGGATGGAACTGGCAGGCGAATATATTGCCCTTCTCCACAGAAGCGTGAATCAAAGTGCCATACTCGGTGGTAGCCGTCACGATCTCCTCCTCTTTTGCCTTAAGATAGTAAGAATGTACGAAATATACGTACGGCTCTTCGGTCAGGCCTTTGAATAGCCTTCCCTGATTCGGGAATCTCAGGGAATTCCATCCCATATGCGGAATCTTAAGCCCATCGCCATCCGGAATGCGAAGAATCTCCCCCTTCAGAATGCCAAGGCCTTCTATCTGCGGCGCCTCGTCGCTTCTCTCAAATAACAGCTGGAGCCCCAGGCAGATGCCGAGAAACGGCGTCCCGCGCCTTACTACTTCCTCTATCACTTCCACCAGCCCATACTGGCGCAGTTTCCCCATCGCGTCTCCAAAGGAGCCCACTCCTGGAAGAATTACCTTGTCTGCCTTTAAAATCGCATCCCTGTCCCTGGTGATGACTACTTCCTGGTTCAAAAGCTGCAGCGCTTTTTCCACGCTCTTAATATTGCCGGCATCATAATCTATTATTGCTATCAATGTACTGACCTGCCTTTCTTTGGTACGGTATCGTGTATCGTTTTATTTTACATCAAGTTCGAACCAGAATTCAACACCATTGTCATAATTATTCAATCCATACTTCTGATGAAGAGACTCCATAATTGCCTTTACGATTGACAAGCCGATGCCATTCCCCCCATATTCCCTGGTATGCGCCTTATCTACTTTATAAAACTTGTCCCAGATATGCGCCACATCTTCCTCCGGGATCGGAGCTCCTGTATTAAATACGCTCACTCTTGCCTTCTCTCCATCCGAGAGGATCTTGACCTCTACTACCTTCTCCCCTCCCACATGATGGAAGGCATTGCTCATATAGTTGCGCACCACCTGCTCTGCCTTGAATTCATCCGCCCACACATATACTGGCTCCTGCTGTCGGAAGATGACCTTCGCCTCCGCCTGCTGGGCAAGGATCTCCATACTCTGAATCACGCCTCTTACAAGTTCCGTCAGGTTAAACCGCTCGAACACGATGTCTTCGTCGCCAAACTCCAGCTGGTTCAGCGTCAGCAGATTCTTTACCATCTGGTTCATCTTGGCTGCCTCATCCATGATGACGTCGCAGTAGAATTCCCTGCCTGCCGCGTCTTCATTGACTCCTTCCTTCAGTCCTTCCGCATATCCCTGGATCAAGGCAATGGGAGTCTTTAATTCGTGGGAGACATTTCCCAGGAATTCGTTGCGCATCTTTTCCACCTTGTCCTTCTGCTCGATGTCTTCCAGCAGGCGGTTATTTGCCTTCTTCAATTCTGATATGGTGCTCTCAAGCTTCTCCGACATCCGGTTAAAATTGGCGCCCAACTCTCCAATCTCATTGCTCCCTCCGCTGGCATACTTGGCATCAAAATCCAAATCTGCCATCTTCTCGGACAAGACCGCCAGTTCCAGTATGGGATCTGTAAGCCGCTTTGAAAAATACCAGACCAGTATCACGGCTACCAGAATCAGCAGGCTGCCGATGTAGATCAGGAACCGGTTGGAGACGGCGGCGCTTTCTTTGATGCTTTCCAGCGGGCTGCGCAGCAGGAATCTGCTTCCGTCGTCAAAACTTCCCCACATCTCTATATAGTCCGTCTGGTTCCACGGGTCGAAAGACTGGCTGATCTGATACTCCTTTGTGCTTTCCAGAATCTTGCTCCCCTTCTGCGCCTGGTTCAGCGAATATCCTCGCAGCTGGTTTACCAGCATATCCGAGTCATAGACATTGGTATATCCTTTTCCTGTGGCATCATTTACGATCAGGAATGAGATATTATTCTTCTCCGCCAAATGGATCATTTTCACAGACACTTCCTTGTCCTCCATCGTGCCTTTGTCCATACACTGGCTTAGTTTTTCATACATATCTATAAATTGCGTCTCTTTGTTGCTGATATAATATGGTTCCAGAAAACTGACGTTAATGATCAGAAGCAGCAAGACCATGGATGCCAGCAGGCCAATAAAGACCGTGATCATCTGCCGCTTGATTGAATGCTTCATCATGCCTCTACCTCGAATTTATAGCCCATGCCCCAGATTGTCTTGATATAGTTTCCCTTGTCGCCCAGCTTGCTTCTTAACTTCTTCACATGGGTGTCGATCGTCCTTGCATCCCCGAAATAGTCATAATTCCACACATTGTTCAATATCTTCTCCCGGGACAGGGCGATTCCCTGGTTTTCCACAAAGTAGGCCAGAAGCTCGAATTCTTTAAAACTTAAATCAATCTCTGTGTCGTCAATCTTAACCTGATGGGCCGCCTTGTCTATCATGATTCCACCCGCATCGATCACATCCCCGGTTCCAATCGCGTGGGACCTCCTTAGGATTGCTTCTACCCTGGCAACCAGAATCTTCGGGCTGAAAGGCTTAGAGATATATTCATCCACACCCAGCTCGAATCCTTGCAATTCGTCATGCTCCTCTGATCTGGCCGTCAGCATGATGATCGGCACTTGGGAAGACTGCCGGATCTCCCTGCAAGTCTGCCATCCGTCCATCCTTGGCATCATGACATCCAGGATGATCAGCGCAATATCCTTCTCCTCGTAGAAGATTTCCAAGGCCTCCATGCCATCTCCCGCCTCCCGGACGAGATAGCCTTCCCGCCCAAGGAAATCTTTTACCAGCTTGCGCATCCTGCTCTCATCATCTACGATCAAAATTTTAATTTTTTCCATATGACATAACCTCCATCCAAAGATGTTCCAATACTTTTCTTAAATCATACCAAAGAAATATGTCGTCTTTGTGAAATTACCATTTATATTATAACATAAATCATGCCTTGCGTCGGGGATAATAGTAGTGTATAGCAATATACAAGCCACTTTGGCTAGAAAGGAGTCGATCTATATGGACAAAAACCAGCAGAACACCCGTCAGGAATGTACTTGCGTCCTGGCAATGGCTGCTATTCCCATGCAGATATATGGACAGCTGTATGAACCTGAAGAGGCTTTAGCAAGAGGAACGGTCTTCAAGGAACTGGACCTTCCTTTCTTTATGGGAGGTGGCACTGATGGAAGATAGACATGCATTACTGCAGAAGATCAACGAGATCAGCTTCGTATTCAATGATCTGACCCTGTATCTGGATACCCATCCGATGGATTCAATCGCCAAGTCTGATTTCCAGCAGGCCGCATCCAAGAGGAAGGAACTGATGCAGAAATACGCGAAGGAATTCGGACCTCTGACTCTGGACTGCTCATGTGAATATCATTCCTGGGCGGAAGGGCCGACTCCTTGGGAAGGAGGGCATATTTAATGTGGACTTATGAAAAACGACTGCAATACCCGGTTAAGATATCAAAGACCTGCCCTAAGACAGCACAATTGATCATCAGTCAGTTTGGCGGGCCTGACGGCGAATTGGCCGCCTCTATGAGATATCTTTCCCAACGTTACACCATGCCATGCAAGGAAGTGGCCGGACTTCTGACCGATATTGGTACGGAGGAGCTGGCACATCTGGAGATTGTCTGCGCGATCATCTATCAGCTGACCAAGGACATGTCTCCGGAAGATGCAAAGACAGCCGGATTTGATGCTTATTACATCGACCACACTTCCGGATTATGGCCGCAGGCTGCAGGCGGAATTCCATTTAATGCCTGTGAATTCCAATCCAAAGGCGATGCAATCACTGACTTGTTCGAAGACCTGGCTGCCGAGCAGAAGGCAAGGACCACTTATGACAACATCTTAAGAGTCGTTGATGACCCGGAGATCAAAGATCCCATCCGGTTCTTACGCGCAAGAGAGGTGGTTCACTTTCAGCGTTTCGGAGAAGCATTGGAAAAGACCAAAGACAAACTGGATGCAAAGAATTATTATTATGCAAATCCGGAGTTCGATAAGAAACTTTTTGGTTAGCATTCCATTCACAACTGCAAAAGGAACTGCCGCAGAATAAGCAGCAGTTCCTTTTTGCATGACATCCGCCTTAAGCAAGCGGCAGGCGCCATTTTATATCTTCTAATCACATAGCCCATTAAACAGGGCAGCCAGCATATCCACTGCTTTTTCGATACCGGTCCGGCTTACATTCAATATCACCTGGTATGTTCCCGATTTGCCCCACTCTTCTCCGGTATTGGACTCGTAATAATATCTTCTCTCCCTGTCAACCTTCTTAATCTTCTCTGCCGCCTTTCTCTCAGGCAGATCTCTGAGGGCCGCTATTCTGTGGATTCTGTCTTCTTTATCCGCGCAGATAAATACGCTGATGCATTTGGGGCAGTCACTTAAGATATAATCCGCACACCGTCCGACGATGACGCAAGGGCTTCTATTTGCCAGCCTCTTTATGATCTCAGACTGGGCCCGATAAACCCGGTCTGTCAAGGGGCGCATGTCGTCTTCTGCATTCATATAGACTGCATAGTCGCCAGGGCCTACAATATAGGATGACAGAAATCCTTCCAGCGCCGTCTCATCCGCTTCTTTGGCTTCCTTCTCGCTGATACCCAGCTCTTTTGCCGCCATTGCCACCAGATTGTGGTCGTAGAGAGGAATCTCCAGTTTCTTGGCAAGCCGGATTCCAATCTCCCGTCCTCCGCTTCCGTACTGGCGTCCAATCGTAATAATTACATTTTCTGTCATACTGCCCACTCCCTTCCTCATTCCTGCTACACCGTTTATTGTTCCTATCTATAGTATACCCTGAATCCCATAAAATTCCAATCTAAATGTAATTGCCGCACCGTCAGAACCTAAGATCCAGAAAACTGTCCATCATATATGCGCCGTCTACAGATGGATCCTCAAGCATAGCCAGAAGTTCCTGCTTCGTCGCATTGACAACAGCCCCATATCCGTACACCCCATGCTCCCTGACATATGCAAGAGCCGTCTTGTACTTCGCATCATTCAGCAGATTGACCCCGGGCGCCCCCGAATCAAAGATTCTCAAGAAGTCAGGACTGTCAAGCATGTATTGAAGCATCGATTCCACATGACTCGTATAGACTTCTGCCGGAATCTCTCCTTCCTGATACTCTTCAAGCCCAAGATATGGATATTTCGCCTGATCATAACAATCTGTAAGATCCGTACCGATAATCTCCGGACAGAATCCAAAGCCATCCGTCATGATCCCTTCCTGTTTCTCACAGGATATAAATGGAATAGAAAGATATTGGGAATCGTAGGCTTTCATAAATGCGGACAATTCTTCTGCGTTTTTCGGCTTCTTAAAGGAAACTGCCGCGCGGATCTTCAATGCCTCCGGCACATCTTTCAATTTGCTTGCCGTTTCCTCCAGACTGCCCCCGCAGTACATCTCTTCCTCCTCCACACAGTAAGTAAACGCGTTTCCCGGAACATCTGGCTGATTCCAGTTCATATCCAATCGATACAGATGATTTCTCGTCAGTTCCAGAGAATGATGGGTAATCTCTCCATTGACCTGGGTCCGTACATCCAGCGAATATCGTCCATACCCTTCCGGCCGGACTGCTACATCAGCCCTTCCCTTATCTGCACAGAACAATTCCATATAGGTTCTCATTGCTAGCGGAAATACGGAATAGACTACCGCGCTGTTACCATCAGGCGCCTCCACCGTCACTTGATTTGATGGATTATAGAATACTCTGTCCATCAGAGGCGAAAGCCCATAGATGACGAGAGGCACGATGACCAGCACGATAATAATGCTGGCGGTTACCGCATATCTCCTAAGCTTCCGCCCTACCGCCCTGGATACCTGCCGGCTCAGCCTGTCATCTTTGCCTGCCTGGTCTCCTCCTTCTTCCTCCGCGAATAGTTGGGCATCCAGCCTGCTGTCAAGATAGGATGACAATATCCCCATTTTTTCCAGGTCTTCTTCTATCTGGACACTCTCATGTTCATCTGCGTCTCCGTCCAGATATCTTTGAAATCTTTCTTCATACTTCATAGGCCCACCTTCTTTATCAATCCTGTAATAGGTTCCTTAGTCTCTGTTTCGCACGGTGCAGCATGACCCGCACATTTCCATGACTCATTCCCAGCTGCCTTGCGATATCTGCCTGGGAAAGCCCCGCAAAGTAATACAGCACGACCGCCTCCCGCTCAGGTGCCCTAAGCGCCTGTATCGCCTGATAAAGACGTCTGTTCTGCTCCTTGTGTATTAGACAGTTTAAGAGTTCTTCTTCGGACGACTGCTGCTCTTTCTTTGCTTCTGTATGATGCCTCTGCTTTCGCCATGCATCGATATACAGGTTTTTTGCCACCCTCAAGAGCCAGGGAAGCACTGCATCCTGTGACAGTTCCATTGAACATAAGGCTTTCAGAAATGTCTCCTGCATCAGATCTTCTGCCAGCGCATGGCTGTGGCAGAGCGAAAAAAGATACAAGTAGACTTGCCCGGCATATCTATGATAAATCTGTTCCAGAATATCATTATCCACTCTGCCACCCCCCTTTGTACTATTAACGTATCAATATCTATAATGTTACACCCATATTCCGACATTCTTCAACCCAAAGCCCTCTTACGCCTTTTCTTATGGTGTTGGCCGGCCGGTTCTATACTCACGCCATATTTCATAAAGTGGTAATTATATCAATAGATTTTTAGGAGGATGTATTATGAGCAATATTCGATACAATATCCACGCAAATCCCAACTCTATTCCAGTCATTCACTCCAATTGGTATCCTAACGTCGCTGTCTCGGAAAAGAACCTGCGTTATGCGCATATTCTTATGCCTGACTTTGCCTCTGCTGCCAGCGAGATGACGACCGTGCACCAATACCTGTTCCAGTCCTGGACGATCAGCAACGATTATCAAGGCATCCGGCGGCTGATCCAACGGATGGCCGTAGTGGAACAGCATCATTTCTCCATACTCGGCCAACTCATCACCCTGCTTGGGGCCCAGCCGGAATGCCGCTCTTCAGAACCTGAATCGTACTGGTGCGGCGATATGGTAAACTATAGCTGCGACGTTCGGACGCTGCTATCAATAAATGCCGAGTCCGAACGATTTGCCGCTAAGGCGTATGCAGACCAGGCACAAGAAATCAAGGATCCGCTTGTATCGAAGATGCTTGCCAGGCTGTCGCTTGATGAGGAACTGCATTGCAAGATCTTTAGCGATTTCCTGGCACAGATTTAAAAAAAGGTGCTGGAACTAACGCTCCAGCACCTACTTTCTATTTTGTCCATACCGCTCTACAACTAAAGGCCTTTCCCTTCTAAAACATTACCTTGTCCGGATGATTGCCTGAACCGCCTATATATGGCATATTATTAATATATTCCATATCTGCTTCGGCAATTTCAAAATCAAACACCTGGGAATTTTCCGCAATCCTTACCGGAGTCACTGATTTCGGCAGAGGAAGCACTCCATTTTGCAGTGCCCAACGGATACACAGTTGAGCTGTAGACCGACCATATTTTTCAGCTATTTCCATTAAATCGGGATTACTGAGCATCTTTCCCGTTCCTAACGGACTAAACCCTTCAATCAGCATGCCGTTAGCCCTGCAATAATCCACTGTCTCCCGCTGCATCTGTCCCGGATGAAATTCTATCTGATTTACCATAGGCTTTACTTCCATCTCCAGCAATGCCCTTAGATGATGCTTCATAAAATTTGAAACTCCTATGGCTCGAACCTTTTTCGCTTTATACATTTGTATCATAGCACGCCATGTCTCCACATTTATTTTCTCCCAATCGTCAAACTGCGAAGGCGAAGCCGGCCAGTGTATCAGATACAAATCAAGATAGTCAACACCTAGATCTTTCAGTGATTTTTCAAAAGCAGCTAAGGTCGTCTCATAACCTCTTTCTGTATTCCATACCTTGCTGGTGATAAATAACTGACTACGGTCAATTCCTGACTCCCGGATTCCCTGTCCTACACTTTTTTCATTCCCATAGCAAGCAGCAGTATCAATATGACGATATCCAACCTTTACAGCTTCCTTTACAGACTTTACCGTAGTCTCTCCATCAGGTGCCTGCCAGGTTCCATACCCTATGCAGGGTATCCTATACCCATTACATAATTGAAACGTGTCTATCATACTGGATAGTTTAGTCATACTCCTTCCCCTTTCGCAATCTCTAAAATCATATTATTCCTTGCTCTGATTCTGTTCAGCGATTTCCTTAGCATTTATTTCCATCCATAAATCCGCATTTTTGATGCCAAGTTTCTCTGGATTAAAAATAGGAGCATCTATTCCTGACTTTAACTGAGCAGTATAGTCCTTATAAATAGCAATGATTTTTTTGGTGTTGATTAAAAGTATAATAACGTTAAACCACACCATGATGCCTACTCCGACTTCGCCAATGGCAAAACTCGCGCCTGAACTTTGGATTGCAAAGATGAAGAAGCATATTGGCATCAGAATTCTCAAAATAAGAATAGCTGTCTTACGGATAGACTGCTTACTGTTCCTGAAAATAAACGCCAGCGAAGTCTCGCCCTGGTAATAGTAATTCAGGACAGTCGTAAATGCGAAGAACAATAGGCAGAACGCAAGTACAAGACCGCCGATTGTAGGAAGAACCGTGCCAATTGCCTCCTGCGCCCATACAATGCCTGCCTCGCCATCTGCTGCCTGCTGGGCCATTACCGCTGATCCTTTTCCCAAGTGCAGGATCTTTCCAGCAGCATCCTTTACATTGAAGCAGTCTGTAAGGACAATCATAATACCTGTACAGATGCAGACTATTACATCAATGAAAACGCTGAATGAATTTACGAGGCCAACACTTCCGGGATGTTTGCAGTCCGTTGCCGCTGCGGCCGGAACCGCCTCGCCCATACCTGCCCCGCTCGAATTCACGCTTCTTTTAACTCCCCAAAGAACTGCCGTCCCTAATAATCCGCCGAAGATGGCGTCAGTGCCGAACGCACTGGATACGATTGTTCCGATAGCAGCTGGTATATGCTTTACGTCCGCTACGAGAACTATAACCGTCATTAATAGATAGAGCCCAGTCATAACCGGTACAAGGTAAGTATTAATTCTTGCGATTCTCTTAATACCGCCGAAAACCGTCCACAATAAGAATATACCCACTACAATGCCTGATACCCACAGCGGAAGCCCGATACTGTTATTGAATGCTTTCGAGATAGAGTTTGCATGAGGCGCCACCGTAAGGATTGGTACGCAGATCAACGTAAGGAGCGCATATATGATTGCCGTGCCTTTTAGGCCCATGCCTCTTTCAATATAGTAATAAGCCCCACCACGGTATTCGCCATCCTGCTTTATCTTATATACTTGGCCAAGCGCGCATTCCGCATAGGATATAGCCGCGTCAAGGATAGATGTTATCAGCATCCACAGAACAGCCCCAGGGCCGCCGCTAAATACAGCAACGGCAACGCCGGCGATATTCGCGGTACCTACACGATACCCCACTACAGTACAGAATGCTTCAAAGGGTGATATGCCTTCCAAAGATTCATTCTTCTTAAAAAGCAGGGAGAACTGGTGCTTTAGATTTCTGACCTGCACGAAATGCATTCTGATGGTAAACCAGATTGCTGACCCAAGAATCAGGAATACAATTGGGTTTGACCAGATCAGGCTGTTGACAGGTTCTACCATTTTATTAAAAGTTTCTAACATATTTACACATCTCTCCTTTGTTTTTAATGATTTCTACCAATCATGTTCAAAGAATTCCTCGTCAGCCTCGATATCCAGAGATGTGTAATTAGATAGTTTTATCGGTCGGACAGGTCCTCTTTTCGTTGCCTGCGGGACCTGTGCCGGTGAAACATGCAGTTCCTGCGCAATGATCCGTTCAATTGTCTTTGCGCAATTGCGTCCCTGGCAGAGCCCCATTCCGGCTCTGAGCAGACGCTTCACTTCATTTACACTGGTCGCGCCATTTCTGACCGCTTCTATTACTTCGGCCTTTGTAATCTCCTCGCAGCGGCAAACATACATGTCATCTTCATTTATTTCCTCCTGAAACTTCTCTGCCGTCTTATTTGGCTCGCTGGTTGCAGCCATCCTTTTTTTGTCAGTAGACAGGCCCCGTACATCCATCCCATATCCTTTTGGAACCTTTATTTCCACTACAGCAGTTCTATCATTCGCTTTTGTCATAACAACACGTACTACATTGCCCATTGTCAGGAATTCTCCTGCCCTGCTTAAGCAGTATACTTCCTGCCCTTTTTCCGGTAATGGATAGTACTCATACGGAATCGTCACTGTATCAAAATCCTCCTGGCTCAAATCCACCAGGAAAATGGCCTGGCCCGGGCATTTGGCTACGCACAGTCCGCAGCCAATGCATTTTTCCGCATCAATTACAGGCAGGTTCGTAATTGGCTCTCCCACCGTAATCGCATTGTGAGGACAGGCTGCTTCACATGGATTGCATGGTATGTTCTGCTGACATTCTATTACTACGCATTTTTTCCTGGTCAGGACTTCCTGCCCTGGGAATCCGGGAATATCTTTGATTTCTTCAATATCTAAAAACCCATCTTTAGCAAGCATTATTTCTCACCTTCCATTCGTCCATCTCTCTTATGATTTCTTCCTTCGCCTCTGCACGTCCAGAACCAAAAGGACCAGTCCTGAGCTGATTTAGAGAATTCCATACATTTGCCTTTGCTTCTCTGGCGGTTTCCTCATCAATTTTTCCAAGGGCTGCAGCCGCTGCAATTCCTGCAAGCTTGCCTTCTTCAATTGCAGAGGAAGCCTCTTCCACGCCCGCCGAATCACCTGCTACATAGATGCCATCTTTCGTTGTCATCATATCTCTATCATGCATGGGGACTTGCGCGCCCAGTCTTCCGGCATTAATAAATGTAACATCCGCCATAGACGGAAGTCCGATATCCGGCGTCAGTCCAACTGCGATTCCAATGGTGTCACATTCTATAAACTGTTCCGTACCTTTGATGGGCTGGAATTTTTCATCCACTTCGGCAATAATCGCCCCTTTTACCCCGCTTAAATCTTCATTCGGCACAGCTTTTAGCACAGTATGGCCTGTGTACATCGGTACTCCAGCTCTTCTAACCTTTGCAGAATGTACTCCGTAACCGCCCACTGTAGGCGCTGCTTCCACAATCCCAGCCACATCGGCACCTGACTGGAGAAGCTGATAGGTAACAATCAGTCCTACATTACCCGATCCAATCATCAGAACCTTGCTGCCTACCGGAACTCTATGCACGTTAATCATAGTCTGGATTGCGCCTGCCCCTACTACTCCCGGAAGCGTCCATCCCGGAAAAGCAAGGGGATTTTCGGATGCCCCGGTAGCCATGATTACTTTTTTCGGGTGTACGATCATACCCTTTTCACCGTTTACAGCAAGAGCCACCCCTTCATCATTGGGATAAATGCCGTAAGCCACCGTGTCCAGCATTACCTCCACTCCCAGTTTTTCCACTTCCTCTAATAGTTCTGTACCTATATCTATACCTCTGACCCCTGCTTTGTGTCGTCTGGAGCCGAAAAACTTATGTATCTGCTTAAACAGCTGTCCGCCTGGCTTGCTGTTTTCATCAACCACCAGCACTTCCGCGCCGTATTTTGCTGCTTCTATAGCAGCAGAAAGCCCTGCCGGTCCTGCGCCAATAATCAATATATCAAAAACATCTTTCATTTTGACTCCTCCCATTTTCCAAGGCCGTCCTGTGTCTCTACAACCATTCCATCTTCCACAGGGGTGATACAGGTACGCACATTCGGATCTCCGTTTACTGTCATAACGCAGTTCGTGCATCGGCCAATGCCGCAAAAATACCCTCTAGGTTCGTGTTTCTTGGCACTGATATTCTGAACCTTAATGCCATTTGCCAGAAGAGCTGATAAAATCGGCTCGCCCTCCTTTGCGGAAATCTTCTTTCCGTCTACTGTAATCTGGACTTCTTTTCCTTTTTCCAGATCACCCAAAATAATATGATTTTCTATTCTGGACATTTCGTATCCTCCCAACTAATCCATATCTCTATCCATGAACTTTAAAATATTCTTCTCCATTCATACACTGAATCGCATGCGCCGCTACTGCAGGTCCTATCGCATATCCGCAGAAACCTGTGACCGCGTAATAGATTCCCGGATATTTTTCTACCTCTCCTATATAGGGAAGCCTCTCCGGCGTGAATCCCTCAAACCCTGACCAACTACGCAGGATATTAAGTTTTTTTAGCGAAGGGATGATATCCTGTGCCTCCCTTACATTGAAGCACAAGCCATTGATAGATACATCTTTTCTGTCACTTGTTGCCAGGTCGCCATATCCTTCTCTTCCCCCTCCGATTAAGAAGGAGCCTTCTGCCGTCTGTTTCATAGTCATTGTTGGAGTTGTTATCGTATAATCAACAAAATGCGGCGCCTTTTCTGTAACGGTTATCATATTATGCTTTTCTTCAAGTTCGATATGCACGCCCAGAGGATCTAGAAGTCGTGGCGAACGGATGCCACATGCAACCAATATCTTATTTGCCTGGAAAACCTCATTTTCAGAATAGGCCATATATCCTTTTCCATCAGCGGCAGGCTCTATCTTTGTAATAATCTGATGATCAAAAAATTCGGCCCCAAGTTTTTTAGCCGCCATGAGTATGCTTACTCCTGCCTTTAATGGATTGGAGTATCCGGACATCGGGCTGAAGTTTGCTGCAATCACATTGTCACAAATATATGGTACTTTCGCAGAAACTTCTTCTTTATTCAGACGTTGTACAGGAAGGCCATTCTTTTCAAATCTCTCTTCCTGCTCATCTAAAAGATGAAGGTCTTCTTCCCTAAGGATGCAGTACAGTCCCCCGGTCCGATGATACCCAACGTCTATCCCTTCTTCATTTTGAAACTTATTCCAAAGTTCTGCAGATAATTTATGTAAAGGCAGGGATCTTGGCGGCTGCTGGAGAAGTTCCAGCCCGCCTGCATTTACCCCTGATGCCTCGTTGCAGGGATAGGTCCTGTCAACAATCATCACCTTTTTATTCTCTTTTGCCAGGAAATATGCCGTGCTGCACCCAACAATCCCTGCGCCGATAATCAAATATTCTGTGTATTTCACAAGAAACTCCTCCTTTTACTCCTTAGACAGTGCCACAATGTCGCTCCAGTCAAGCACAAGTTTTTTCTCCTCATCACTTAATCCATAGCGTGGACGTCTGCAGATTCCTTCCTCAAATCCATACACTTCCTCCAGGATATATTTCACTGCCTGGGTCGGTTTCGGGAACCTTTCCGTCATATTTACTACCGGATAGAGTTTTTTATAAAGTTCCAGCCCCTTTGCGAAATCTTTCTCCACAATCATTGCCTTGTGGAATTCTGCGGATAATTTTGGAAGAATATTAGCGGTCATACTAATCCATCCGATCGCGCCAGTCGCATAAGCCTGATACAGCAGATAGTCGCATCCGCAAAGTACCGCCTTCTCTCCCTCTGCTTTCTCAGCCTCAAATATGTAGTCTGTCATAACATCAATCGTCATAGATGCATCTTTGACAATTTTCACATGATCCAGTTTGTACAGTTCCTTCATGGTCTCAGTAGCGATAGGGCTGCTGCAATGCGGATTGTTATATACCATAATATCCAGCCCGGAATGGTCATTGATATATTCATAGTGTTTATATATTTCTTTCTGATCCATTCGGTAGTAGAAAGAAGGAAGCACCATGGCAGCATCCGCTCCTGCTTCACGGGCATTCTCCATAAGTTCAACAACATCCTCCACGCGTTCCCTGGAAGCGCCAACGATAACAGATGCCCCTTTTCCTTTTACATATGGCACCATCTCGCGGACATACGTTTTATGTTCCTCCAAGGTCACGCTCTGGTATTCGCCGGCTGCCATCAGTACGCCCACGCCGTCGATGCCCTGGCTGATCATCCAGTCTGCATGCTTTTTTGCGGTTTCAAAGTTAAAACTTCCATCTTCATTAAATGGTGTCACCATTGCTGGATATACGTGTGCAAACTTATTCATTTTCATTTCTCCTTATCATTTCTTTTTATTTTTTAATTACCTGGCACTTTTTCTATACTTTCTCAAAACTGTCTATATTCTCACTACCGGAAACTGCTGTCTTCATAAAATACCTTCAATCCATTCTGCAGTTTCATCGTCTTTTCAAACAATTTGTCATATGCTTCTTTTACATTTTCATTTGGGGCAAAAGAAGCATCCGCCTTCACAATAGCATCCGCCGCCTCTTCCGGAGACGTCCATATGCCGGATGCCACTCCCGCCAGAATTGCCGCCCCAAGACACGCAGAACTTTCCGTTGTGGACATGATACTAATTGGTACGCCTGTGGCATCTGCTTTCATCTGACACCATACATCGCTTTTGGAGCCTCCGCCCAAGGCAATGATCTGTCTTACCTCAACACCTAATGGCTCCATTGCCTCAATCATTCTCCTTAAGACCATCGCAATACTCTCCATCAGTGCACGGGCAAAATGCGCTTTCCCATGAGCCAGCGTAATGCCAAAATATACGCCTTTCTGATTATTATCCGTATCCGGCGGCCCTGAACCTTGAAGATGCGGGATCATAATCAGCCCGTCACTTCCCGGGGCGATCTTCTCCACTTCTTTTCCTATCTGATCAAATGCGGCCTCTCCACCCTCTGCCTCGATATTTTTTTCAATCTCGCAAAAGATATCCCGGAACCATTTCAAAACCATTCCTCCGCTTGAAAATGCATGAAGCATGTATTTCCCCGGAATAGCACTTGCAAAACAAGGCATCTGCATGGAAGGATCCAGTGTAAGTTTATCTACGATAGCCACTGTGGATAAATTAGAACCTGTGCAGTCGGAAAATGTTCCTGGCCTTACGTTTCCAACGCCCAGAGCGCCACATGCCTGGTCGAGCGCCCCAATATTGACGGTTGTTTTTGTACTCAGTCCGAACATGGCAGCGCCTTTTGGCGTAATCTGTCCCACACACTCGCCCTGTTTTAAGACTTCCGGCAGCTGGCTTTCATTGATTCCTAATAAGTCCATCATTTCCGGCCAGTATTTCCGAGTATTAATATCCCAATACATAGTCGTACACAGAATCGAATCCTCGCAGGCCATTCTTCCGGTTAGGAGATAACTAAAATAGCCTTTTAACTGTACATATTTACATGTCTTTTCATATGTCTCAGGCTCATTCTTTTTAAGCCACAGAATTTTTGCTGCAGGCCAGATCGCGTCCATGCCGGGCTGACCGGTATGCTCCTGGATCTTTTTTCGGCCAATCGTCTTCTCAATATACTCGGCCTCTTTGGTTGCCCGGATGTCCAGCCATACAATGGCTGGCCGGAGCGGATGATTATTTTCATCCAGGCAGATGGTCGTCTCCCCCTGGGCAGACATCCCCAGCGACACAATCTCATCTGGAGTGACTGCTGCCCTCTCCATTGCTGATTTTGCAGCGGAGATAAACGTATCTACATATACTTGCGCATCCAATTCTGCATAGCCAGGATGCGGCGTATCAGGAGTATACTCTACAGTCTTGGAACCGCATTCCTTCCCCTTGTCATCAAATACTGCTGCCTTAATTGCCGTTGTTCCAAGGTCTATACCAAGAATATAACTCATGTACCCTCCTCCTTTCTTAATACGAGCGGATATTCCGCTTTTGATTCATTGTTATTCCTTGAGGTAATCAAGTACGTATTCCAGATTTTCACGGAACGTACCGCCTTTTACAAAATTACCATTAAACAGCGCGCTTCCCATAGTATACTCGGCAACGCCAGCTTTTTTCATGGCTTCCATACGCTCGGCATTGCCTATGCTGCCCGCTATGCACACCTTATCCGCGCCGACTGCATCAACAACTGCTTTTATAAGCTCGATTGGGTCGCCGTCCGCATAGCGGTATGCAGTGAGGTCTACACCGGCTGCTCCGGATTCGATGGCTTTTTTTGCCGAGGCCGTCACCGACTCGATGGAGCCTTTCAGTTCTACCGGGCTGCCCCCCACATCTCCTGCAAATGGATAGTATTTCAAATTATGCGCCTTAGCGTATTCAAGCACAGAGTCAAATGGCAAAGTCCCGGTCAGATAGTCGAATCCGCATTCGTATGCAAGTTTTGCACCTTCTAGACACCCTTCTTCTGTATAGGTAACTACTTCTATGTATGTTTCTTTACCTGCATCTTTCATTTTTTTTGCAAGTTCTATCATCCTATCCTTTTCCAGGCCAACATCCTTAAATCCCCACTTTTTTGCAGGAAGGTCTTTACATTCTTCAAAAATTTCCTCTGCATCGGGTACCGTGATATCGTTGTTGGTTAACATTATAATCATTTCTGGTTTCATTTTCTACCTTCTTTCTATGATTCAGATGGAGCCAAACTCCAGGTAACAACACAAGCCTCTGTTCCGATATTCGTCAACTGGTGAGGCTCGCCAGGAGGGATAATCTGAGCATCGCCTTCTCTGAGATCGTAAAGCTTATCCCCGCATCTGAGGAGTACATGGCCCTTTGCCACATAAAACACTTCGTGCGAATCCTTGTGCCCATTGTCAACCGCTCCCGTCTGTCCAGGCTGCAGTTCAGATGTGCCAAAAGTAATTTTTTCTGTGTGAAAATATTCCCGGCATACCTCCACTCCTTCTAAAAAAATATTGGCTTCTGAAGGCTTTACTATTTTTGTATCCATACTTGTTTCTCCTTCCTTTCATTTTCTAATTCAATATTAGCGCTTTTTCTAATTGTTTTCAATCGTTTTTTGTTATATCAATCAATTTTGTTGGATTTTATCAAATAATATTCATCGTTTTTGTGTATATTGACTGCTACAATCATTGTTTATCATCGTTTTCGCCAATTTTTTTACAAACCTTCCTTTAACCACTTGTTTTGGAATGCGTAATGAATTATAATAGTATCAAATAATGGAAAAGGAGGAAAAACGATTGTCAAGGACATCAAACGGCCGCTTTTCAGAAGAGCGGGAACATGTCATTATGGAACTTTTACAGCAAAATGGGAGGATCACTGTCGATGAGATTACCGAAGCATTAGGCATATCTTCATCAACTGCCCGTCTGCAGCTCCAGAAAATGAACGACAAAGGCATGCTTCTTCGGACTCATGGCGGCGCGGTAAAGATTGACCATCCACAGCCTCCAAACAACGAAAATTTTTATGGCGGCATCACAAATCTGGAAAAGAAAATGCAGATTGCCCAGGCCGCAGCGGATACGATTAAGGATGGGGATTTTATCGCGCTCAGCAGTGGCACAACCACCTTTTTGCTGGCTACCATGCTCCACAATAAAAAGAATCTGACAGTAGTGACCGATTCTGTTCCCATCGCCTATGAACTAGTATTTGACCGCAATATCCGGTTATATATATGTGGCGGAGAAGTCCAGCATAGAAACGGCGCCTGTCTGGGTCCAACCGCCGAAGACTTTCTCACCAGCCTAAGAGTAGACAGATCCTACTGCAGCGTGGATTCTATTGATTTGGATTTTGGGATCACTTCGATAGACCTTGATCCAAGATCTGAGCGGGCATTGTGCCACTGTGGGAAAAAATGTTATATATTGGCGGACTCCACAAAATTCCGTGTGAAGCCTTTTATTGAAAAGATAATAGGTCTTGAAGAAATCTCTTACTTGATCTCGGATTCCTCATTAGACCAGAAGTATATTGATCATTTAAAAAAGGTGGGCGTTCACGTGATTATTGGAACGGAAACTATGCAAGGAGAAGCATAGCCTATACAAAAGTAGCGGCGAAGTCTGGATAACTTCGCCGCTACTTTGTTTTCTTTATGCACGCCGTAACTACGGCGTTTTTTTAGTGGACCTGGCGGGAGTTGAACCCGCGTCCGAAAGCCCATCCATCAAAGCATCTCCCATCACAGTCATTATATTGACATTCCCTCCATCAGCCGCCTAATGACAGGCTGCCGACTTTAGTAGCTTCATAAGTTCTTCCATTCCCTCAAAGCTTTGGAAACGAAGTGCTCCGCCTGTTTGAAGCCGGTGACCCAGACGGCGGAAGATCCGGGGCCGACTGCCGCCTAATTAGGCAGCGTACGCTAATTCTCTATTGTCTGCGTTTATATTTAATTGGAACTTTTAACGTAGTGTCCCGCTACGGATGGCTTCTCCAACTTCCAGACCCCCGTCGAAACCAGTACAAGCCCTGATCATTCGCTGTACTACTGGCTCGCAGACATCTCTTGTCGTTATCATTATATATAGCATTGCCCCAAATGTCAAATCTTAATCCCAATTTCCTTATATCACCAGCGAAACCGCGCAATATGCAAGAAGCAGCGCAAGAAACACGTTCACCGCACGCCTGTAGCGCACGATGATCTTCTGGAACAAAGAGCCGAACACCGTCCAGCATCCATTCTCCACAAATGCCATCCATGACAAAAAGACAGAAAAGGCGATTAGATACATCGGTTTTTTATAGTAAGGAAGAATAAACGTCGTGAACGCCGTTACGCCATATAAGATGGTGTTTGGATTGACAAACTGGAGTACTATCCCCTTCACAAAAAGGTTCCCGGGCTCCTTTTCTCCCGCTTCCTCTTCTTTTCCTTCATCTTTCAGCGTCTGAAAGGCAAGCCAAAGGATATAAGCCGCGCCTACCCATACCAGGATCTTCTGTATCGGCGGAAACACTTCCAGCACAGCCAGGCCAAATATGCCGCAAAGCAGCATTACCGCAAACACGCCCACCGCAATACCCAAATTAAAGCGGATCGCCTTTCTTAACGGATATCGGCTGGCATTGGATAAGGATAAAATTGCATTGGGCCCCGGCGATATATTGGCAACGACTACATACGTCAAAAATGGAATCGTGTTAAACATTCTATTTCCCTCCGGCAAAGATGATACTGCTTGCATTCTATCATACTCCTCCGGCTTCGCCTAGCCCAATGACGCATATTCTTCTTCCTGCCTGCATGCAGGATCCTATATCGCTTAGAATTCTTTATATTCTTCCGGCAGATTTATGGCGTCACATTCGTCGCCCATCTTGATATTCCATATTGTGGTGCCCTTTTTTGGCCGCTGCTTTGCAAAGTCGGATTCAGGATCCTGGGCTGATAGTAGATATAAGGTAAAATTGTCTTCGACGGAACTGTCAAAAGAGACTTTTTTAAGCAGGTGGGACTCCTCGTCAAGCCATAAAGTCCATTCCTTTTCTTTTAGTTCCATATATTTATCCAGTTCTTCCTGGTATGTATCCGCGTCCGCCGCTTTCGCGTCATCTATCATTTCTTTATAGTCCGCACGGTCTGTTAGCCTTTCAAATCCTGGGTCCGTTACTCTTACTTTGATCGCCTTTTGCCCATCCAGGGTCTCTTCTCCCTCCTCTTTGATCTTGGCCTTATCCGAGATTTCCAGTTTTCTTCCGTCTATATATAGATTTGCCAGATCCTCTGAAACGGTTTCTTTATAAAATTGATCCTGTTCTTTATATTTGTAAATCTCAAAAGCCTTTGCGCCTTCTATTCCAAAAAACATAGAATACTCGTCCCTGTTATCTCCTGGTCCCTCCTTCGTTCCAATATTGCTGGCTAAATGATTCTTTTTGTCCATGATGACAGTCTCATCCTTAACCAGTTTTCCTTCTGAAACCGTTGTGTCTTCCTTAATATCTATCTGCCTCATGTCTTCGTTATTGTACCGATTTATTTCTTCCATGATCCATTCTGGCGCGTCCGACGTTTTTTTCTCCTGAGCCTTTCCTGCACAGCCGCATAAAAGAATTGCGGACCAAAGAAGAATATTGATATATATACATCGTTTCATTTCCCGTTCCTCCTTTCTTAAAACATCCACTATTTAAAATACTGTAGCATTATTTTCCTCTTATATTATAATTTATTTTCTATTTATTCACAATATAATCCACTAATTTTTAAATAATATATTAAAATCAATTATTATTGTCAAACTTTTAATGTCTGTAATCAATAAAGCCAGAAATTTTTGATTATGATATACAGACTCTTAATTGTAAAACTATTTGGTACAAATAAATGCGATATAGTTATAACTTGCTTTTACTTCCACTTTACAATACCAGGCTAAATGAAAGCAAAAATAAGATCTATTTAATAATACTGGGAAAAGGTGGAAGCCGGATGATGATATGCCTGAAAAAAATCAAGTATATCCACAGATTGTTTTTATATGGACTCATAGAGCAATAATAAGATGAGCGGCGGATGCAGCCCAGGCACACTGTGTGGGCTGCATCCGCCGGCTATGGCTTGTCATCTTCTGCCGCACAAAGCAGAGAGCATGGAATCTTTCTTAAAGTGAATCGAATAGAAAATTTACCAGTATCTCAAGTTTTTCTATATCAATCCATTTTAATGTGTCATTTTCCGTATGGAGCACATGGTCTGTCAATTCAAATATTCCACTGGAGGTAACAGCAATTGCCGGGACTCCAGAAAAGGCAAACAATGTATGATCCCCTTGAGGCCATGGCTCTATCTGTTCAAAACCTCCTGTTTTTTCGGCAAGCGATGATATATTGTCTGCCAGTTTTTCAGGACATTCATAAAAGGAGTATGTGATATTATTTTCCTTGATGCCTACGCCGTCAATATTATAAGCGCAGACGTATTCCTCCGAATTGGAAAGATGAGTGCTCAGATACAGCATCTCTCCTGGATTGGAATAATAATCTTCTCCGTTAAATAAAACAAATTCGATGCGATACGGAAACTCTCTGCCTGATAATTTCTCCGCCAGTGCAAGCAATACGGCTACGCCTGAAGCATTGTCCAGAGCGCCTGGCGTTCCCGGCTTGGTATCAATATGCGCCGAAATGCAGACTTTATGTTCCCCGTTTCCATAGGTGGCAATAACGTTGGCCGCTTTTGCCGGACATCTTTTTGTTTTTAGCGTAAGGGCAGCATAATCACCGCTGCGAAGTTCGGGCAGGCTCTCTGGCAGAACGACCGCGCATGGGACTTCAAAATCTCCATCCTCAATCATCGGCACAAAGCGTTCCGGAAAAAGGCTGACCATAAGTACTGCCAGCGCCCTTCCATTTTCCAGCAAGGAAATTGTTTCTTTATGCTCATCCGGGTTCCAGAACACAAAACTCTTTGGCATAAGCGGCTCCGAAACCAAGGCATCGCACAGCAAGACGATTTTCCCTTTGATTTCCGCCGTCCGAAGTTCTTCTAGAGAATGGATACGGATCAATTCTCCCTGCAAGTCACAGTTAAGGGAATATGGGGCAGGGGCTATAGGGATATCCTGTCCTTCCACCGTAAGAGTCCCTCCATCTTCTCTCCAATCCATGCAGTCAAATTCCTGTTTTGAGACACTAAGTCCAAATCGCTCGAATTCCCCACAGGCATATTCTACTGCCGCACGATTCGCCTCTGATCCGGTCGGGCGAGCGCCGATTTCTTCACAAAGCATTCGTAAATGCCCTTCCATTCTTTTTTTCATCTCCATATTCGCATCCTCCTGTTTTATTGTTGTCACCATCATAACAAAAGGAACAAAGCAGCGCTTGACTTTCCTTGCGGCGTGATTAAATCTCCCTGACAGGCCTGGCCTCGATATATCCTCTCCATCCTTGGGGATCTAGCTGAAAACGCGGCGCAGCTTCATCAGCCCACTCATAGCCTGACTGTCCCGGGTCATAATGATCTATGGCTTCTGACATCCCGGTGATCACCTCTTGAAAGTGAATGTCATCATAAGGCGCGCTTTGGAATATCATCATCATACATTCTGGCAGATCAATGAGATCAAAGCCCTCCGGTATTTGGCCTTTGTAATCCGCAGGCACTTCAACTCCCTGGGCATAACTTGACGTGCCCGGCAGACGCAAAGACTCCGGGAGCCATAAGCCGATCGGTTCATACAATGCTTCCTTCACGCTGCAAAGCAGCCCCCAGATATCGCAGCCAACTTCTTCGCAGTAGGAAAAATAATCATGACCGCTTACGCTCCGTCTCAACAGTAGTTTTCGTTTTGGGAAGTTGCGGACCTGAATAAAAAGTTCTTTAGCAAGTGGCTTTGCTTCCTCTTGAACATCTCTTAGCCAATAATAATAATCTCGTATAGGCCATGGATGAAAAAGATAAATGGGCGGCGTGGCCTTCTTATATTCGTTGGGAGTCATGCCAAACTGCTTGCGAAATGCTCTGGTAAATCCTTCGTGACTGTCAAAGACGAAATCCATTGCAACATCTACAACTTTCAGATCTTTATCACGCAGTTCCATTGCTGCTTTCGAGAGTCTGTACATGCGGATGTACTCAAACGGAGTCTTGCCCGTAAGTTCCTTAAAAATCTTCGCGCAATGCCATGGCGAGTAGCCTGCGTTTTTGGCAAGCGCATGCAGCGTGATAGGCTCGTCTAGATGTTCTTCAATATAACTTTGCATTTGTTGAACGGCATTGATTTGTTCCCAGTTTTCCATGATTTTCCTCCTGTATTCCACAGCATAATATGTACAGTTTTTATTGAGTTTATCACTTTATGGAAAAAATGTCTTGACTTAGATTGCTATATAAATATGGAAAATAATAGCTACTATCGTGCACGTGGAAAGAAATGACTTTACATTATACTTATGCTAGAATATAGTCAATAGATAAATTTGCATTAGTGCGTAGGAGAGATATGCATGATTGATATTCAAGACAAAAATTATTGTCCATCATTAGAAGAAATTGGAGAATACGTTAATAATCCAGTATTCATCCAATTTTGTACAGACATTAAATCGAATTATAATTGTAATGAAAAAATAGAATTCAGTTCTTGTAGTTGGGAATATGGATGGAATGTGAAATTTAGAAAGGGTGGGAAAAATCTTTGTACGATATATCCTAAAGAGAGATTTTTTTCCGTATTGGTTGTTATCGGATTAAAAGAGAAAGAAACTGTTGAGGTTATTTTGCAAGAATGTACTGCAGAATTAAGGGATATTTATAATCAAACAAAAACAGGCAATGGACAAAAATGGCTGACGATTGATTTAGAAGACAAAGATAAAATGTATGCGGATATATTCCGTCTGATTGATATTCGTAGAAGATAACAAATTTGAAGAGGTGAGAAGATGATAACGGGATACTATTGTACAAATATTTTTTCTGAGCAGGCACAAGAACTTATCGAATTCTATAGGGATATATTAGAAATACCTTTTATCAGGACTGATGTGGACAGTACAAATGGGGTTTATCTTGGCTTTATAGAAAATGCGCCCACTCTTTGTATATGGGATTGTAAAGCATTTAATGCGCCGCCAACTGGATATCAATCATTTGTTTTTCAAGCAGAAAATCTCGATTCCACGATGGTATGCTTAAAAGAAAAAGGAGTTACGCTATCTGATCCCATTAGATATGATTGGGGAACCTATGAAGTCCGCTTAAAGGATCCTGACGAAAACGAAGTAGTGATCGTTGAATTTACGTAACCTACAAATCGTTAAGAAAAGAATCGAAGGTGGTGCAAACGAAAAAGCAGTATTGAGACTTTTTATTAACTGCCCTTTCGTTTGCATCAATTTCGATTTT